>Ga0213829_1001076_pt1 | contig 21025 bp, 18 predicted proteins | sample MC6MC0896MG_FD_180665 | JGI IMG/M metagenome (GOLD analysis project Ga0213829, IMG submission 180665) | Enriched soil aggregate microbial communities from Iowa State University, Ames, United States - MC6-MC0896-MG | ecosystem: Environmental > Terrestrial > Soil > Unclassified | place: USA: Iowa...
GAAATTGCAAAAGTGCCGGGTATTTCGCAAGGGCTGGCAGAAAAGATCTACTACTCGTTGAAACATTGAGGGCTCTGTAGCAACATAGAGCTAAATTTTACTGACAACAAATAGTTACCGTCACTATGCAATATAATATCCCTACGTTGCTCACTCTCTTTCGTGTTGTACTCATCCCGTTCTTTGTACTGGCGTTTTATCTGCCGGTCGTCTGGGCACCTTTTGCCTGCGCATTGATCTTCCTGATTGCAGCGGTCACCGACTGGTTCGATGGCTATCTGGCCCGCCGCTGGAACCAAAGCACCCGTTTCGGTGCCTTCCTCGATCCGGTAGCGGATAAAGTCATGGTCGCTATCGCGATGGTGCTGGTGGCCGAGCACTATCATACCTGGTGGGTAACGCTGCCGGCAGCAACCATGATCGGCCGTGAGATCATCATCTCCGCGCTGCGCGAGTGGATGGCTGAACTGGGCAAACGCAGCAGCGTGGCGGTCTCCTGGATTGGTAAAGTGAAAACGACAGCGCAGATGGCGGCGCTGGTCTGGATGCTCTGGCGTCCGAACGCCTGGGTTGAATGGGCGGGAATTGGTCTGCTGTGGGTGGCGGCAGTGCTGACATTATGGTCAATGCTGCAATATTTGAACGCTGCGCGCGGGGATTTGCTTGATCAGTGATCGTTTCGCCGTAATTTTCAGCAAACGATCCGGGGATGCAAAAAATAACGTTGACTCATAACGTCATATCAGTAGAATGCAACGCATCGAACGGCGGCACAGCAAGCCGGACGATAATGAAATCAAGTGGTTAGAAGTTAACTTGATGACATGCGGGAATAGCTCAGTTGGTAGAGCACGACCTTGCCAAGGTCGGGGTCGCGAGTTCGAGTCTCGTTTCCCGCTCCAGATTAAAGACATGCGCAATAGCGGGTGTCAGTTTGAAAGATTTAACGGCGCGTTAGCAAAGCGGTTATGTAGCGGATTGCAAATCCGTCTAGTCCGGTTCGACTCCGGAACGCGCCTCCACTTTCTTCCCTGGCCGGATGGTGGAATCGGTAGACACAAGGGATTTAAAATCCCTCGGCGTTCGCGCTGTGTGGGTTCAAGTCCCACTCCGGCTACCATGGGAAACAAAGAATAATCAAAGCAATAAGCAGTGTCGTGAAACCACCGAAAGGTGGTTTTTTTGTGCCTATTGTTTGCCTTCATACAATTTGATTGGCATGCTGCCCATGCTGTAATCTGGCTTTCTATAGTTTTGCTTTGCTGAATCAAAATCTGTTTATCAGGACCTTTTTCTTCTTACTGCTGATTTCCCCGGCCAGTTACAATTACTGGAGACGCGATCGACAATCACCTGTTTCCTCGCCCTTAGTGACATTTACTTTTAGGCGATCCAAGCGCTGCTGTTTAAGTATGTTCACAATGGCACCCACACAATTCTCATTACCGCTGAGATAGCCAGCAGCACGAACATTTTACTTCGAGTCGAATGGGTTAGCGTGTAATGCCTTCCCAAAAGATATGCGCCCCAGCACCTTCTCTAGCTGCGTAACTACTTTCCCATGTTGCCGTGGACGGAAAAAAAACGCCTGAAAAGACTGGCGTATAAGCTTGCTAACCTTATGAAAAATGAACTTATGCATGAGTTTGATACAGACATCAGGTTTGAAGTTTCATCGTTCTATAAATACGGGGCTATAGCGAGCAAAGCAGCTATTCGCAATACTATGCTCCCGGGGGGCGCTATTACGATGTAGAATTGGCCGCTGACGAAGCTTTGAGCGTTGCCGAGCCTCATCACGATGGAACCCCTCAATGGCACTTGTTGCTCTTTCTCCGCCCTGAAGAGGTGGAGTATGCAACAGCCATTTTCCGTAAGCATGCCATGAGAGAAGACGGACAGGAGCCGGGAGCACAGGACCACCGCTTTATCGTTAAGCCAATTGACGAGCAATTTGGTTCGGCGACGGGCTACATCGCTAAATATATCTCCAAAAATATCGACGGCTACGGCATGGATGGTGAGCGTGATCTTGAGTCAGGCCAGCCAGTCATGGATATGGCAAAGCGCGTACGCGCCTGGGCTTCACGCTGGAATATCCGCCAGTTTCAGCAGATTGGCGGCGCGCCGGTGACCACCTGGAGGGAGCTGCGCCGGTTAGGTGACCGTGAGCTGGTATTGCATCCGGAGCTGGAAGCGGCACGTGCCGCAGCCGATGCCCCAGACTGGCCGGGATATACCAACGCTCAGGGCGGACCGTTTGTCGCGCGCGATTGCCTGCGCGTTCGCCTAAACTATGAATTCACAGAAAACGGCAATGATTATGGTGATATGGTCGCCAAAATTACTGGCGTTTATTGCCCATATACAAGCAGCGAATCAGTCATATTCACCCGCACCACCGATTACAAGATTGTGCCGAAGCGTAAGCCGTCGCCGGTCGAGGTTTTGACCTTACAAGGCCGCGCAGCGGCCCCTTGGAGTTCTGTCAATAACTGTACGCGGGATCCCGCGACAGGTGTAGACGGTCTTGAACATGCCGATCACGAAGTGGGCGTGACGGTGAATATTGATTCTCTTTCACGGCAGGAAAAGCGAGAATTGGCGCAGCGGCTTAGTGACGATGTGAGAAGTAAGCGTAAAAAACGGTCACCGGGACGGGAAGAGGGGGCCGGGCTATCCGTGAAAGAGCAGCAGATCAATGAACTGCTGGTACTGCGTGGGATTGATGCCAGTGTTGGGATGATAAAATCACTAATTGCGGGAGCGCATATTGGCTATGGTGATCTGATCTTCGCCGTTAAAGATGGGAGGCTGACGATTAACAATCGATTGGATGCGGGCTTTGAAGTTGCTACTAAACAAAAGATGGCGAACATTTTAGATAGAGATAGAATACTAGAAAGGTTGAAGAAAGCCTTTTATGTAAAGTGATAGGCGAAATGGTGCCTTGTTATAAGTGTGACTACTTATTGCATATTGGGATAGGGTATGAATGTTTTAGAGATAGAAGTAGATGGTAAGCCCAAGCAGGCTGTTATTTATGGTAATGTAAAGAAAACAATAACCTTCTATTTGGTTGTTTCCTTTTTAATTCTTGCTGGAATGTATTTTTCACGTTATTGCACCGAACCATATAAATATTTTTTGATTAGTCCATCTTTTTATAATAATTCTTATCTCAACTGGATTACAGGTGTTTGGGGCAGTTTTTTAGGAATACATGGTACTATAGCTGCTTTGTCTATAACCTTCATGGGAATGTTTGTTGATCAGGTTTCTAAGACCTCTGAGCATGGTTTCGAGTCTTTGTCTAAAGTGCTTTTACTGAGGGAGTATAATTTTTTAGGGTTCAGTGTCCAATCTGTATGCAGTCTTTTATGTGGTGTTTTTTTACTTCTTATCGGTAGCGGTTTGATTGGGTATTTTATTTCATCTTTCTTTTCATTATTTTTTATTATTAAATACGGAATAATGTATTATAGACTTTACAATATAACCGAGGAATCTGGCGTTATTAATGGGATTTTGTTAGATTCTATCAAGGCAACAGGCATCAAATATAATGAGATTCACAAACAGCGACAGAATCTTGCTAACGAATTTTCTCAAGTAATATCTGAATGTGATTACTACAGTGATGATCAAAGTTCCTTTTACTGGAATGATGATACGATAAAGATAAATATTTTTCCGGAAGATACTGACATAGTTATTTCGGGATACAGTCCAAGTATTTTTAAGCAGCTTTCGGTAAAAATTAAAGAGTTTGATTTGAAGCATCCCCCTGTCTTGCTTTTCTCTTTGTCATTTTTATCTCCCATATCAAATTCCTCGATAAAAATCATTCCATCAAAAAATTCTGATTTAACTGAGGAACATATTTCATCAATTGAATCCATATTGAGGAAAGGACTGATTTTTAGTTCTGTTCCTTATGTTTTTAATGAGTTTAAACAATTTGAAGAAGCACTTGTAGTGAACGTTAGAAACAGTTTGCTAAATGGTGATGAGTGGACTTTAGATTTTGGAGTACGTATTTTTTATGAACTTACTTCAAGTGATAACTATATATACACTCTAAAGAATATAGATTTGTCAATAACGTCCGCTCATACTAAAGATGTGGTAAAAACATCTTTACTAGCAAGCTATTTTGAAAAAATGATACGTGAGGCTTATAATCAAAATAATCTTGAGAAAGCTGCTAATATAATGCGGTCGTTAATAGACTTGGCGAGATATATTTATGGTAAGAATAATTTTGTCGATTTTTACAAAAGGATTTTTAAACAATTTGACCATAGGGTAAAGTATCGTGCAGAAGAATCAAATTATGTTTTTTTAGATCTGTATACATCCACCGTGCTGCACAACCTGGTATATAATAATTATGCGGCTTTCAAAGTTGATACTGAGTTTGTGACGAGTAGATTACAGTATCTAGATCTTATCAATAAAACAGAATATGATTCATTGAATGAAATGCAACGTAAGTTATTACGTTTCTTATTTGAAGTTATATCCTTGCTAATTATGCGAATAGAGCATGTGAAGGCGAAGGGTGAAGAACACAAAGAGGAACTCAACGAATTAATCATTTTATTGAAGTCCTGGGTAAATGCTAAGTTTTTGCAGGAATTATATTACAAAAAAGAGCTTTACGATGTGTTGTTTACTATACCTCAAGAGTTTTCGGTATTCGGTGCAGAAACTCAAATTCGTGAAATACCAGATGGTGAAGCGACGTGGAGATCAGTTTCGAACGATACTTATAAGATGATCGCATTCATTCTTACGCAAAGCTCTTTCAATAACAATCAATTAAGTCCTTTATTTGTTAGAGATGCATTTCAATTTAAAAATGCCACATCAATATTAACCCACGAATTGAATTCTATAATAGCTTATCTAGAGGGGGAATCTTTTTCTAATTTGTTTAAAATGATCACTGGAAAGGATTTGGTTGAAGATAGTAATAAGAAAGCAGTTGTGGAAAAGTTGGAGTCTATTATTTCCTCGCTAAATTCTTTGGTGCTGCGCAGTGTGATTGAATCAGAATTAGAACCTTCATTGGTTGATAAATATAGTATCGAGATCATAAGTTCTGTGGAGAAGCTATTTGAACTGATTTTGCCATTGGAAGCAATTCCTTTAGATATTGGATTCAATGGGATAGAAGCACATCTATTAATTAATAAAAGGGAGGTGATCCCTCCAATTGATGGCGTTTCTTATGAAATGAATATTCATAACCATAGTCAGTGGTTGATATACGAATGGATCCGGAGTGTATTAAACAGCATTGATATAAAGATTGTGGAGGTTATCACTATTGATGATCCACAAGATTTGCCAACCGAAAAATTAGTTACCATAGAATATCAAGTTGAAGATAGAGTAAACACTTTTAGACATTCTAGAGGATTAAAAATTAATGATAAGGAAGGTCATTTGAATTTAAATGGTTCTGGTTTGTATTATTTGGATTTATTAAATAACTTTAACTTAAAAAAATCGAAAGAAATACTAACGGTGAACATAGAAAGGATATATGAAGGCAATATTGATATGGCTAAAGCACGATATGATTTTGATGATGACAATCCTTATCTATACTCAATTTTAAATGTCGTTTTTAATATCGCTGCTATACCAAATAGAATATGTAAACTTTACTTTTTGTCGGAAGAAAAATGTCAGTTAATAAATCAAAAACAAGAAAGAGAGATGGAGCAATTAATTAAAGGGAATAGAGCGGAGAATACTGATAACAATGTATCTTAAAAAGAATAAGTGATTAATACCTTACTTTCATTGCGCAAAATTTTTGCGTGGAATTTTGTCAACTAGACCACGTGAGGCGGGGAAAATTGAAAATGATCTAAAGGTAATCGTTAGTCAAAAGATTGGACTTCGTGGCTGCACGATGGTGCACAAATTTGCACAATTTTTGAAACAGCGTTTTTTTCATGCCGCTCCAGTGCTGGCGGGGCCTGGGCGCCCAGCACAAAGTGCACAAAAAGAGGTCGTTTTAGCGCGCAGGCGAGGCGGGGGAGCAAGCGCGCGCAAAGGGGGGAAGGGATGGGGCATATCCTCTGCCATTCGCCGCCTGCCGGGCGCTCATGTTGATGGTTGAGCGAAGCAGCAGCGCGAGAGAAGTCGCGCCAGAAGCCCGCAGGCTGCGTCTGACAGGGGGTGTGATTTATTTGTGTTTCGTGAGTGGCCGATATGGCCGGAAATGATGGTGCTGCGAGTGGTGCCGCACCGCCAGAAATGACGATGCGGCCAGGCGATCACTTCGTGGATTCAAGCAATGCGTAAGGGTTGAAGCGAATCATCTCCTCGCCCAGCCAGTCGTTAACATGCTTCATGGCTTCCATGCAGGGTGTCAGCTCATTGACGGCGAACACGCGAGTCACTTTCTCAATATCACTGAATGAACCGTTTCCTTCCGGAATGGCGCCCATCAATTTCGGTGGTACCCGATGTGCTGCAAGCATGTCATTGCGGGAGGAAGACTCCCATCCTACAAATTAATCCTTAGCCGATATCTGGCTGAATGATAGGATTTTCACGGAGTCTTTGCCGCCGTTAGGTGCGTGCAGAAGAATGTTCTTAAACGCACCGCCGCGCCGGGTATCAGCCAGCGACTTTTTGAACTCATCAAGGCTCTCCTGGTTGGCCATCACGCTGTTAACGTAGACGATGCAGCCAGCGTGTGAGCAGTTGTCTTAGTAGAGCTTTCGCAGAATGGGCCAAATCAGCCGACAGTATTCTCTTTGACAAAAAAGTCTCCTGAGCGAGCCCAGAAGACTTTTTACCTTTTTCTCTCACAATCGCTATAACATGGTTTTTGAATCTTATGTTAAACGGTTTTTTTCTGAACGTTTTGATGCACTATCGCAGCTATCCATATCAATATAGTCGTTAACATAATCGAAACAGTAAATAGAATCAGCGTGTAGTAATCAAGAAAATCTTCCTTCAAAACATAGCCATATCTTTTTACATACCAATCGTATATTTCCAGGTCCGGCAAAAAGAAACAAAGCACGGAATAAGACATGAAAAGTGTTGCGAGCTCTGCGAACCAGACAAACACCCGTGAAAGAGGTTTCATCAATATACCTGTATCGTCCCGAACGCCTTCAGTTGAGCGGTGATCATAACTGGTGGGGATTTAACTAGCGCCCTCCAGAGGATCATGTAGTCTGACAACGAAACAATTGAAATACATCCATCGCTGTTTCCATTATGGCCTGCAGGATGTAGACGAAATGCTCCGCGCTCAACATCTCCAATAAAGGAAGTATCATCAATCCGATCATCTTCACGATACAGGGCAAACCACAACTTGCGATCTGAACCACTTTCCAGGGATTTATAGAAATCATTCAGTCTGGTTTTCCATCCGCCGCGCGAACGGGCGACGATGTAGTACTTTCCCGGAGGAAGGGGGCCCCTTTTGGATATTGCGATCGAGTCAGGGTTGTTCCTGTGTTTCCCTTTATTGCCTGAGTAGGCAGCAAAGAAACCCACCCCAGGACAACTTAACGAAGAGAGTTGCCCGTTATTGATATGAAAATAGCAACGAATCATCTGTCTGCCCACGAATCAGTAAAGATGATATTTCCGTCGCAGTGCTTCCAGGTTATACGTTCATAACGCAAAGATATGCTTTCAATATGGTTGTGCTTTTCAGTCGTCGGATCTTTCACATCGTGCATGACGGGACATACAGAAACTACCTTTACCCCTTCAAGATACATATTGAAGTATTCAACTTCTTGCCCAGCGTCGTTAATCCTGTACCATTTAAATTCCGCTGATTGTAACGTTTGCCCGTGCGCCACTGCTTTATAAAGATAGGGGCTTGATGAATCGAATTCTTTTTCAAAATGTAATGCGGAGTGAACTCGTGTACCTGTAATTTTGCCTGTTGCGCTATCAGTCGGAAGATGTAAACCATGCCCAAATCCAAGAACTTCAATACTACCTTCACGGTATTGAACATCGACAGACCCTTTGATGTTTGCGCCACCGTCATCTTTAAGCCAAAGGTATGCGGGTATAGCCATTCTGAACGCTCCTTTTTCAGTGAGTTTGACGTGATTGTCAGAGACTAATAAATCAACAAACTCAGACCTTCTCAAGGCATTGCGTGCTATACCTTTAGTGAATATCTCATTGTTATTTATATGAAAATATTTTTAATGGTTCCTTTCGTATCAAATCACACCCCACCCAGGTAAGCCTTCCTCACCTCCTGATTACCCAGCAGCTCCTCGCCGCTGCCGCTTAGCCGGATCTGTCCGTTAACCATCACGTACCCGCGGTCAGATAGCTTCAACGCGTGATGCGCATTCTGCTCCACCAGAAAAATGGTCATCCCGTTGCGGGCCAGCTCGCGCAGCGTCTGGAAGATCTGTTTCACCACTATCGGAGCTAAGCCCAGGCTCGGTTCATCCAGCAGCAGCAGCTTAGGACGGCTCATCAGCGCCCGGGCAATCGCCAGCATCTGCTGTTCCCCGCCGGACATGGTCATGGCGCGCTGTTTACGACGCTCTTTCAGGCGAGGGAAGAGGTCAAACATGGTTTGCATATCGTCAGCGGCAAACTGGCTGCCGATGGGGATGGTGCCCATCAGCAGGTTCTCTTCAACGGTCATATCGGGAAAGATACGTCGTCCCTCAGGTGCCTGCGCAATGCCACCGGAGGCGACGTAGTGGGTGGATTTATGGCTGATATCTTCACCACCGAAAAGGATCTGCCCGTTGCGGATACGGGGCTGGCCAAAGATGGACATCAGCAGCGTTGATTTCCCGGCGCCGTTTGCGCCAATCAGCGCCACGGTTTCACCCTTATTGACCTCGAGAGAGACCTGCTTCAGCGCCTGAATGACGCCGTAGAACACATCCACTTCGCGAAATGCCAGCAGCGGTTCGCTCATAGGGTGACCTCGCTTTCGTCAGTGCCCAGGTAGGCGGCAATCACCTTTTCATCATGCTGGATCTGCTCGGGTTTTCCTCTGGCAATCACATCGCCGTGGTCGAGCACGATAATGTCGTCTGAAATCTCCATCACCATCCCCATATCGTGTTCAATCAGTAATACCGTGATGTCATGGCGATCCCGCAGAAAGCGAATAATACTGCTCAGCTTGTGCGTTTCAACCGGGTTAAGCCCGGCAGCGGGTTCATCCAGGCAGATCATTTCCGGCCCGGTGCACATTGCTCGCGCAATTTCCAGACGCCGCTGCTGGCCGTACGACATCTCTCCCGCCAGGCGATTGGCGCACTCCACCAGATCCACCACTTCCAGCCAGTAGAAGGCCCGGTCCAGGGCGTCGCTTTCCGCCCGACGGTAAGCCGGCGTATTTAAGATCCCGGCGAGCAGATTGCGGTTTACGCGCATATGCTGTGCGACCAGCAGGTTTTCCACCACCGACATCTCGCGAAAAAGGCGGATATTTTGAAACGTGCGGGCCAGCCCTGCGCGGTTGACCAGGTGCGTTCCGCCAAACATTTTGTAGAAAAGACGCTGCCCTAACTGGGCGGGATGGATCCAGTCGCCAGGCTGGAATTTTTGTCCGAGTACCTGAATGACGTTGGTCGTTTTATTGCGGGTATTAAATAAAATGTTGCCGCCCGAGGCTCGGTAGAAGCCCGTCAGGCAGTTAAACACGGTGGTTTTTCCCGCCCCGTTGGGCCCAATAAGGGCGGTAATTGACCCGCGCTGAACGTCGAGGTTGACGTCGTTTAGCGCTTTAATCCCGCCGAAGTGCATCATCAGGTGTTCAACGCGCAATATCGTTTCGTTCATGGCGCGACGCCCTTACGCACGGCAAACCCGCTGCGGTTAATGCGGATCAAACCGCGTGGACGCCAGATCATCATCACCACCATGAGCATGCCAAACAGCAGGACGCGGTACTCTGCAAAACTGCGCAGCAGTTCTGGCGTGACCGTGAGCACAAAGGCAGCCAGCACCACGCCCAGCGTCGAGCCCATGCCGCCCAGCACGACGATGGCGAGGATCAGCGCGGATTCAAAAAACGTGAATGAGGTTGGGTTCACGAACCCCTGGTAGGTCGCGAAGAACACCCCGGCAATGCCCGCGGTTGACGCGCCCAGCGTAAACGCCGAAAGCTTGACCAGGACATGATTCAGCCCCATTGAGCGACAGGCAATTTCGTCTTCACGCAGGGCTTCCCACGCCCGGCCAATCGGCATTCGCGTCAGGCGGTGCTTGATATAGAGCACCAGCATCACCACCAGAAACAGCACCGCGTAGATAAAAATAAATTTCATGTTCGGGTTGTAGGTCAGGTGGAAGAACTCGTGAAACGGCACCCCACCTTCTTTCGCGCGCCGACCAAATTCCAGACCGAAGAAGGTGGGGGGAGGGGCCGACACGCCGTTAGGCCCGCCGGTGAAGGTCAGCCAGTTGTTCAGGATCAGGCGAATAATCTCCCCGAACCCAAGAGTGACGATGGCCAGATAGTCACCGTGCATGCGCAGCACCGGGAAGCCGAGCAGGGCACCCGCGGCGGCGGCCATGATTGCCGCCAGCGGCAGCATGCTCCAGAAGCCCAAGCCGAGATACTGGTACCCCAGCGCCAGGCCGTAAGCGCCAATCGCGTAGAAAGCGACGTATCCCAGGTCCAGCAGACCGGCCAGACCCACGACGATGTTCAGCCCGAGACCCAGAAGCACGTAGATCAGCCCGAGGATGGCGACGGTCAGCACATATTTGGTGGCGACAAACGGGAAGCAAACCGCAAGGGTAATCACCAGAGGAATAATCCAGCGCATGCGGCTTTTGTATTCCGGTGGCCGGACATACACGCCTGCGCTATCGGCCTCGAAGCGCGCCTGGAAACGGGCGCCGGCAGGGGTACCTAAAAAAGCGCTCAGCAGAAAACGCCCCAGCATCACAATGCCGACCATCCAGGCCAGGCGCTGGCCGGCGAAGTTAAAGCTGTACCCGTCCAGCACCACGCCCGCAATGGGGCCGAAGATAATTAGCGCAATCAGCCCGGAGAAAATCGCGTCCAGAATGCAGCGTCTAAGCGAAAAAGTGTGCGATACCATGTCGTTCTCCCTCACACTTTGGCCACAATTGGGCGCCCAAGCAGCCCCTGGGGACGGAAAATCAGGATCATCACCAGCAGCCCAAACGAGAAGACATCCTTATAGTCGGAGTTCACCATGCCCGAGAACTGCGCTTCCGCCACGCCGAGGATAAGGCCGCCGAGCATTGCGCCGGGCAGAGAACCGATGCCGCCCAGTACCGCCGCCGTAAAAGCTTTTATGCCGATCACAAACCCGACGTAGAAATCAAAGGTGCCGTAATTCATGGTGATCAGCACACCCGCCAGGCCGGCCATCGCCGCGCCGATGACAAAGACCAGCGAGATGATCCGGTCGGTGTTAATGCCCAGAATGGAGGCCATTTTTCGGTCCTGCTGCACCGCGCGGCACATCCGCCCCAGCCGGGTATGGTTGATTATCCAGGTGAGCACCAGCATGCCGGCAAACGAGGCGAGCAGAATAAACACTTTGGTGTAGGTTATCTGAACGAACCCGTCGCCCAGATGCAGACGAATAACGCCGTCCAGCATGGTTGGCACCCCCTGCTGGCGCGGGCCCTGGCTCAGCTGCGCGTAGTTTTGCAGGATAAGCGACATCCCGATGGCGGAGATAAGCGGCGCCAGGCGCGTGGAGTTTCGCAGCGGCTTGTAGGCGATACGCTCGATGGTCCAGCCGTACACCCCGGTTACCACAATGGTGAATACCAGCGTCCCGAGGATCAGCAGCGGGAACGACTGCAGGCCGAAGAAAGAGAGCAGCGCCAGGCCAATGGCGCAGAGATAGGCGGAAATCATATACACTTCGCCGTGGGCGAAATTAATCATGCCGATAATGCCGTACACCATGGTGTAGCCGATGGCGATCAGGCCGTAGACGGAGCCCAGCGTTAAGCCATTAATTAACTGTTGCAGGAAGAATGTACTCATTTTAGCGCGCTCGTTTTATAGGCTGCGCGAGCCGCGCAGCCTGATGTTTATTACGCGCCGGCAGGCAGGCCCGCCGACGTTGAGCGTGACTCCGTCCCGTTACTGCACTTCCTTATATTTTCCTTTGTCGTCCCACTGGTAAACCACATAGTCAGAGACCTTCAGGTCGCCTTTGCTGTCCCAGGCTTTTTTGCCCATTACCGTGTCGACGGAGTTGGCTTTCAGCCACTCGCTGGCTTTGGCTGAATCCTTGCCGCCGGTGGCCTTGAAGGCCGCTGCAATCGCCTGTACGGAAGCATAGGAGTAGAGGGTGTAACCTTCCGGCTCGAATTTACCGGCGCGGAATTTCTCGATAACCGCTTTACCGTCCGGGATCAGGCGCGGATCTTTACCGAAGGTCATGTAAATGCCGTTGGTGTACTGCGGGCCGCCCGCGGCGGTGACCATCTCTTCGTTGACGATACAGTCCCCGGAGAAGAATTTCGCCTGTACGCCCTGTTCACGCATCTGTCGAACCAGCGGGCCGGCTTCAGGGTGACACCCGCCGAAGAACACCACGTCCGGTTTTTGTGCGCCAATTTTGGTGACCAGCGCGTTGAAATCTTTTTCACCGCGCGAGAGACCCTCGTACATCACATCCTGAACCCCGCGTTTCGCCAGCGCCGCTTTGGTGGCGTCAGCCAGGCCTTGTCCATAGGTGTCTTTATCGTGAATGATGACCACGCGTTTGGCTTTCAGCTTGTCGATGATGAAGTCGCTGGCAACCTGTCCCTGCTGGTCATCGCGGCCGCACATGCGGAACATGTCGCTCATGCCGCGTTCGGTAATCAGCGGGTTGGTCGAGCCGGGGGTGATGGCGATGATCCCCGCATCGCTGTAAACCTCGGAGGCGGGCATCGTGGAAGAGGAGCAGAAATGGCCGACCACGGCGTTGACTTTATCCTGGTCAACTAAACGGTTGGCGACGGCCACGGCCTGCTTAGGCTCGCAGGCGTCATCGCCCTGAACCAGTTTGATCTTCTCACCGTTAATGCCGCCGGCAGCGTTAATGTCTTCAGCGGCCTGCGTTGCGCCGTGCCAGTACTGATCGCCATAGGTGGCATTAGGACCCGTGAACGGCCCGGCCACGCCAATCACAATATCGGCCCTGGCGGAAAACGCCGTCACCAGGCAGCCGGCCAACACGAGAGAAAGAGGAGTTCTGATAAATTTCAGCGACATTATTATGTTCCTTAGCAAAGAGGTTTTTGCACCACGGCGTAAACCCAAACGCCCGACGGCGCAGCCAATCCAAAACGTGAACAAGAACAAAATGCACTAAACGAACAAGATACAGACGGCATCCTGCATATTACGGCGAGGTTTCCCTGCGCAGCATCGCGCGAAGAACAGCAAGCAAAAACGTTGCCAGAATGGTTAACCCATTGACGGGCCTGTGACCTGTTTGAGTATAGAGCGCCGCGTTATGCCGCCCTGCGGGAGGAGAAGAAATTACAGCGGAGATCACATATCGTTAACAATAAAGCCCATAAGTTGTGCAAAGGTCACGGTTTGCACGTTTTTGCAGCAATAAAGACCTAAACTTCCGCCCGGAGAGGCGTGAGATATGTGTTAGGATCGTTTCCTTTTTATCAGGAGTGTCAACGATGACTGAAGGCCCATTAAATGAAAGCGAAATGGCGTGGCTTGAAGAGACGTTAATGTCTTACGGTCATGATGATGCGTCCGTTATTGACGTGTCCGAGCTGGACGGCATGCTCACCGCAGTGCTTTCTGGCCCCGTTGTCGTTGAGCCAGATGCCTGGCTGGTGGCGGTATGGGGTGGCGAGAAATACATTCCACGCTGGAAAAACGATCGTGAGATGAACCGTTTTATCGATCTCTGCTTTAAGCACATGAACGATATTGCCGAGCGCCTGAGCGAATATCCGGATCAGTTTGAACCGATGTTTGGGTATAACGACGTAGACGGTGAAAGCTATACCGTTGTGGAAGAGTGGTGCTACGGCTACATGCGCGGCGTGGCGTTGACGGACTGGTCAGCCTTGCCGGAAGCGCTGAAGGCCGATCTTGATGTGATTGCGCTGCACGGTGCGGAAGAGAACAGCGAAAAGCTGGATGAACTGTCCGAGGAGGAGTATATCGCCAGCATCGAGAGCATCCAGCCTGCGGCACTGCGTTTATATCAATACTGGGTCAACAACCCGCAGCAGCCGGAAGTGAAGAAACCGACGGTGAACGGCACCAAGGTTGGGCGTAACGATCCGTGTCCTTGCGGCAGCGGGAAGAAGTTTAAGAGCTGCTGTTTGCACTGATAAAAAAGGGGCTGATGATAGCCCCTTTTTTATTTAACCCACTTCCGGCAGCATTCCCGCTGCAATCAACACCTGCACCAGAATAATCACCACTCCACAGGCAAACACAACGCACAGCAGCGGTTTTCCCCCCGCCACGCGGTATCCCTGCTGCGGATGCTGCTGGCGGCTCTTCCATGCCAGCAAGGAAGGGAGGAGCAGAGCAAGGACCGACAGCGCCACCCCTGCGTATCCCAGGGCCATCACAAACCCGCGCGGATAAAACAGTGCGAATGCCAGCGGCGGCAGGAAGGTGATTGCCCCGGTCTGTAAGCGTCCTGCGGCGGTATTGCGACGCTGGAACAGATCGGCCAGGTAATCGAACAGGCCAAGCGCCACGCCCAGGAACGAGGTCGCCAGTGCCAGGTCGGCAAACAGGTGTACCGCCAGCTCAACGTGCGGGGAGGTGACGACCTCACGCAGTGCCAGCAGAAAACCGTTCAGGCCAGCGTGCTGGGCCATCAGCCCAATAAAGGTTGAAGAGTCAATGCTGCCCAGCGTGACCAGCTGCCAGAAAATATAGGCGATCAGCGGGATCGCGCTGCCGATAACAAAGACGCGGCGCAGCTTGCGAATATCGCCATTCATATAGCTGACGATGCTCGGCACGCTGCCGTGGAAGCCAAACGAGGTGAAGATGACCGGGATGGCGGAAAGCGCCAGCCCTTTTTCCAGCGGCAGCGTTAGCAGGTTGACCTTGTGCACGTGCGGCGCCAGCAGGACCAGCATGACAATCAGGAACAGAATTTTGGCGCTGAACAGAAAACGGTTAAACAGATCGACAAGCGATGTTCCCACGCAGACCACGCCGCCGCCGATGAGCGCAAAGAAGATAGCCCCCGTCGCAGGGGTAATGTCAGAGCCGAACCAGTCATTAACGCTGGAGGCGATCAATTCCCCGGCGCCGCTGATGTAGGCGGCGGTCAGGGCATACATCAGGAACATCATGCTAAAGCCGGTTATCCACTGGCCGTAACGTCCCAGGTAGCGCGCCGCAAGTGAACCCAGGCCGGTGTCGGCGGGCACGTGCTGGTAAACCTCAAGCAGCAGCAGGGCGGTGTAACACATCAAGGCCCAGAGCGTACCCAGCAGCAGCAGGGTCATGCCAAATCCCACGCCTGCGGCCGCCAGGGGCATTGCCAGCATTCCTGCGCCAATTGTCGTTCCGGCGACGATAAAAATACTTCCCAGGGTTCTGTTTTTCACGCTTTCCTCTACAACGACTCTACATCGCGACAAAATCTGCGGCGCAGAGTAAGGGAAAAGCGGCAATTCGTCAAACCACCGTTACAAGGGATGTAATGTAAGGTTTACGCATTGCGCTGCCGCCAGTCCGACGTGGGGCGAAGGTCAGGCGTGACGTAAACAAGGCGTTCAGGGAAAAATGCGGGTTTTGATGCGGGGGGAAGGTAAATTAACGCGGTGCCGGAAACCAGCACCGCATTGATATTAATTCTGCGTGTCGAGAGTGGAAAGTTCTTTATCAATAAAGTAAAGACCTTCGCCTGATTTACCCACCAGAGATAATTTATCCAGAACGGATTTAAACAGCTTCTCTTCTTCGTGCTGTTCAGCGACGTACCACTGCAGGAAATTAAAGGTTGGATAATCCTGGCTGGTCATAGCGGCATGAACCAGTTCGTTAATTTTCTGCGTGATCAGCTGCTCGTGCTCGTAGGTGGCGCGGAACAGTTCATCGAGAGAATTATATTCAGCAAAAGGGGATGTCACGGTTTCAATGCGCGGCAGGCTGCCCGTATCTGTCAGATAATCAAACAGACGCTGCATGTGGGTCATCTCTTCCTGAGCGTGACGACGCAGAAACGCGGCTGCGCCTTCGAAGCTGTGGTAGCTGCACCAGGCGCTCATCTGCTGGTAGAGGAGAGACGAAAAAAGCTCAAGGTTCATTTGTGCGTTGAGCTTGTCGATCATTTCAGTTTTCAGCATGGTGGCGCTCCGGTTTATTATTTCTGGTTCACAATGAGCGACACTATAATTTGTTATTTAATTATTTGCAAAACGTAAAATATTTATTTCTTTATTTAAAATACGAATGGGAATAAAACGCATTGGCGATATTTATATTTATTAATGAGAATTGTTTTTGTTCGTAATAAATATACCCTAAATAATTCAGGTTGCATGCAGGCGGCAAGGGAGTGAATCCCCGGGAGCTTACATAAGTAAGTGACCGGGGTGAACGAGTGCAGCCAACGCACAGGCAACGTGAAGTATGACGGGTATAAAGTGCCAGCAAGCGCTGGCAGCCTCGATCAATACCACGGATTATTTGACCTAGGGTTAACGGCGTACCCCATACATTTATACTGGATGGTCACGCTCTCGTTCAGACACAACGCGCCGCTGGTCAGGGTGCAGGTTTTAATGGGCTGACCATAGGCTGATGCTGTGGCATACCCCATACTCTGACACGCTTTTGCCGCCGTTCCGTTATTCACATACTCATCGGAATACGCATTTTGCAGCACTGCCTGGCCGTAGTCGAGGCGGACGATGCCGTTCGGCGCGTCGAGGCTGCTGACTTCAGCCTGGCGGTTAATACTGCATCCTGCGAGCAGCAGGAGCATGCCGGCTACAATGACTCTTTTCATGGTTCGCTCTGAGTGGATGGAAATACGATATCGTACCCGCAGATGCCCGCTGCAATGCCTGGAATAGCCGGACATTCTGCCCTCACTCTTTGCAACGGGTCAGAGATGAACGCTTTCAGGCTACACCCTGAGAAAAATTGTGATGAATGTCACAAAAATATTGATTTTTGTGATAGTGGTCATATTATAGGCACGTTGATAATAAAGTTGTATAACAAGTTAATGGAGCCTCATCGTGAAACTGCGCAAAATCCTGAAAAGCATGTGGGCCAATTACTGCCGCACGTTCAAAGACGTGCCGCCGGGCGCCATGTTCTGATAAAAAAACCTGCTTCGGCAGGTTTTTTTGTCTCTGCAGACGACGAAGGGGAGATGAAAGGGGCTGCGTTTTGCTACTATGGCCGCCTTTAAATAAGGAGAACGCCCCATGTCACAAAACCTGAGCGCCGATCAGGAGCTGGTGTCTGACGTTGTTGCATGCCAGCTGGTTATCAAACAAATCCTTGATGTTCTGGACGTGATTGCGCCGGTTGAAGTGCGCGAGAAGATGTCTACGCAGCTGAAAAACATCGATTTCGCCAGCCATCCTGCTGCCGCTGACCCGGTTACGCTTCGTGCGATCCAGAAAGCCATCGCGCTGATTGAGCTGCGATTCACGCCGCAGGGTGAGTCCCACTAACGCGGGAAATGGGCGACGGCACGTGTCGCCCGTTGATGCCGCTAAAAGAACGTCTGGACCAGCAGGTAGCTCGCCGCGCACGCGCAGCTTACCCCAATCAGCCCCGGCAAAATAAAGCTGTGGTTGATGATAAATTTGCCGATGCGGGTGGTGCCTGAACGGTCAAAGCCGATGCAGGCCAAATCGCTCGGATAGGTCGGCAGGACAAAATAGCCGTATGAGGCCGGGAAAAAGGCGATCAGCATTTTCGGATCGATACCCAGCATAAGGCCCATCGGCGCAACGGCCGTCAGCGCAGCCGCCTGGCTGTTCACCAGTTTAGACACCAGAAACAGGACAATCGCATACGTCCACGGGTGGCTTTTCACCACGCCTTCCAGCGCCAGCTTTAGCTCGTCGAGATGCGCCTGGAAAAAGGTATCGCTCATCCACGCCACGCCGAACACCGAGAAGATCGCGACCATTCCAGCCTTGAATACCGCGCCGTTAGAAATCGCGGACGCATTGACCCTGCAGGCCATCAGCATCACGGCGCCCGCAATCAGCATCATCATCTGGATGACAAGGTTCATCGACAGCGCCGTCATTTTGCCTTTCAGTTCAAAGGCGGGGCGCAGTTCAGGAAATGCCCCCAGCAGAACGACCACGGCAATACCGGCAAAGAAAATCCACGTGGACCAGTAGGCCTGTTTTGGGAAGCGTTGATCCATTAACGTCTCCGTTCCGCCATAGATAAACTCGCGCTGCTTTGGATCTTTCAGCTTTTCCTGAAACTCTGTGTCGTCAGCCAGGTCTTTTCCGCGGCGCAAGCTCCACAGGGCCGCAATGGCCACGCCGAACAGTGAAGCGGGAACCGACACGGCGAGTATTTCAAGTATCCCCCACGCGTGACCGATCCCATGCTGGGCCGCCAGGATGGAGACCAGCGACACGACGGCAACGGAAACGGGGGAGGCCGTAATCGCCATCTGCGATGCCACCGATGCCACGGCCATTGGGCGCTCCGGGCGGATCCCTTTTTTCAGCGCGATATCTGCAATGATGGGGAACATGGTGTACACCACGTGCCCTGTCCCGCACAGGAAGGTCAGCATCCAGGTGGTGAACGGGGCGAGCAGGGTGATGTGCTGCGGGTGTTTGCGCAGCAGACGTTCGGCAAACTGCATCATGACGTTGAGGCCGCCCGCCGTTTGCAGGGTAGCCGCGCAGCCAATCACCGCGAGAATAGTCAGCATAACGTCGACCGGCGGCTTGCCTGGCTGCAGGCCAAAGACAAAACATAAAATAAAAAGACCAATACCGCTTATTAACCCAAGCCCCATCCCGCCGAAACGTGTACCCGTCAGCAGGCAGAGGAGAATGACAACAAACTCAATGGTGATCATGATGCTCCCTCGTCAATGATTATGTAATTAAATAAATCATTACACGTTGTAGGGTTAATCATTGGGAGCAAGATCTGATTTGTTAAATTTCAGCAAAAGCAGGAGGTTGGAGATAGGAAAGGGAGTCCAGCCTCCGGTGGGCTGAGGGATCCCCATAAAATAATGCCTGCTCAGACGGCCCCCTCGCCCTTGAGGGAGAGGGCTGGGGTGAGGGGGAACATACGGCTCTGGTGGTCATTCCGTTCACTTTATGTTCGTTGCTACTCTGTAACGACATGATCTGTGAACGTGCCAGGGTGGCTCAATCGCCACCACCCTGGCGACCCGGGCTTCCGGCGGTAAATCGCCGCTTCGCGGTGCCCTCAGCTTATTCCTTCAGGCTATCGGGTCGGGCATGAGCCTGCATCCCTGCAGGCCACGCCCTCTCGGCGCATCCCTGCGCCTCGCCCCGGCCCTACGGAAACGCTTCGGCGATTTACAGCCGGTCCAGGTCATCGCTGTAAGTTATTCACTTGCCTGATACAAAGTTCATCGCTTCAGATTAATAAATTTCTGGGAAACCCTCAGCCCGGTTGGAGCAGATTAAAAACTCAGTGGTGTTGCACCGCCACAATGTCGAGCAGATGACGGTCGGTTTGCTCAGGGCATAAACCCGCCTGCTGCGCATGATGAATCTCATCCGCCAGCGTCTTCAGCAGCATGCCGTCCTGCTGCTGCTCTTTGTCCATATCACGTAAGAACGTGAGGGTGGTCATGTCCTGCTGCGCTCTGGCTTCATCGGCCAGTTTGCTGAGCGTGCTGCAGCGTTGTTCATACTCTTCAAGCGTTTTCTGGAACAGCTCTTCCAGAGAGGAGTAGCTTTCATTAATTCCATCAAGGGCTTTAACGACAGGATTTGCTCCTGAGGCCTTAAGGAAGTTAAAGACGCGCATCATGTGAGTGACGTTACTTTGCGCCTGAGAGCGAAAGAATGTGGCAGAGCCCGTGAGGCTATTCTCGGCGCACCATGCGCTTAAGTGAAGGTGCAGATTCGAGGCGTAGAACTCAAGGTTCATCTGCGCGTTAAGTTTTTGCATCATCGTTTGGGTAGCCATACTCATATCCTTATTGACTGTGGGACGTGATGTCCGTTGCTTAACCTGAGCACCAGGCAAATGCGAAGAAAAAGGCAGAAATACAATTCCTGCAGTGACCTAAGTCGACCGAAATACACTTCCTGTGTTCGATATAAATAAGCATACCCTTGTCTGTGGTCTAAGAAAACTCTTAATTAGGCTGTGTTTACCATACATTACAAAGTTTAATATAGTACAGAAATGCAATTAGCTCGCCATGAATTAAGTATTTCTTAATTCTTTGATAACTAATGTTTTTCATTGAGTGTGTACATTGTTACTCTTTCGGAATTATTTAGGTGGAATAATCCTCGGTGAAAAAGAGAAATACGCATTTATTAATTTGAATATATGATGTTTTAGTAAATTTGCGCTAAATCAATTTCTGCGAAATAACGGTTTTTCAGGTTCGTTATGCTTTCGTGATGAAACACCTGCTCAATGCTTTTTAGGAATGGGTGCCATTTTGCCCGCCGCAGGGCATCAGGGATTTCTTAGCTAATCTTATGGATAATTCTGCTTAACCTCTTTTTATTTGTCAGACAAATCCTGCCTTTTTTATGTCATTTTTCGCTGAATTTATGTACGCAATTACTGTAATTCTGCGGTGTGATGGGGCTCTCTTATGGATGATTAATTTCCCGCTAAAACTATCACCAGCAATAACGCTTATGACGAGGTAAGCGCTAATGTCTTGTTTTAAGTCCGATTAAATTAGAAGCACGCAAATATTCCCTACAGAAAAGAATGCTAAAGCTGGAGTTTACCATGCACAAATTTACTAAAGCGCTGGCGGCCATCGGTCTGGCTGCCGTTATGTCACAATCCGCTATCGCTGAGAATTTAAAACTCGGTTTT
>Ga0213829_1001077_pt1 | contig 20994 bp, 25 predicted proteins | sample MC6MC0896MG_FD_180665 | JGI IMG/M metagenome (GOLD analysis project Ga0213829, IMG submission 180665) | Enriched soil aggregate microbial communities from Iowa State University, Ames, United States - MC6-MC0896-MG | ecosystem: Environmental > Terrestrial > Soil > Unclassified | place: USA: Iowa...
ATTCCATCCGTGTTATCGTCTCCTGCAGATATGAGGTTCGTTGATGAAACAGGCAATTACGCACTTTAAAGTGCCTGTCGAGGACAGGGCGACATGCCTCGGAGCCGACGGATCTGTCTCTCATGTGAGCAGGGTGCTTCGGATGATCACAGGACGTTGGAAACTGCCGATCCTTTTCCGATTGTTCGCCGAACCATCATTGCGGGCATCGCAGTTCATGAGAGACATACCTGGCATATCCCAGAAGATGCTAACGCAACATCTCAGGGAACTGGAAAATGACGGCCTCATAATCCGACACGACTTTCAAGAGCAGCCTCCTCGAGTCGAATACTCGCTGAGTTCAGCAGGCCACGGGCTTATGCCGATTTTGATGGCGGTCAGGGAATTCTCTCGGGATTACCCTGTTGATCGGCGTCGATAACTAACTTGGGTGCCGAACGCTTGGCGCAACATTCCAAAAATATCGCTTGTATTATGAACCGAATGGTTCCATATTGACTTCATGGTCAAGCGCACTCAAATATCCGCGTCCGTTGGTCGCCCTCGAGAATTTGAACTCGATGAAGCGGTTCGAAAAGCAATGCAGGTATTTTGGGATCGTGGATATCACGATGCATCACTTCCCGACCTGCTTGAGGGTATGGAGCTTTCCAGAGGCAGCTTTTATAAGGCTTTGGTCGACAAGCGAGGCGTCTATCTGCGTGCCCTCGACGCTTACATAGAGGACGCCGTTCGCTCGGTCGGTGAAACGCTGCATTCCAATCCGTCGCCCAAAGCCGCAATTCGAGACGCTTTTTCTCAACAAGTGGATCAATCATCGGGAACGGAAGGTCTGCGTGGATGCTTTGTCGTCTTTGCAGCTGTCGAAATGCTGCCAGACGATAAAGAGGTCGCACCACGTATTTCCCGGCTGTTCAGACGGTTGCAAGATCTTTATGCGGCGGCGATCATAAGGGCCCAGGCCTTGGGCGAAATCGATCCAGGGCTGGATGAACGAACGCTCGCCAGGTTCCTCGTGTGTCAGATTCAGGGCATGCGGGTCCTCGCCAAGGCAGGAGCGGATCGCGCTGAGACAAGGGCCATGGTCGCACTGGCACTGAAGGCACTTGGCTGACCCAAATTGGGAACCAAGCAGTTCCAAATTATCAACATTGCAAACCGTCGGTCGATTTTTTGGTCGATGTGGAGAGACTTATGAGAGACACCAGCAATCCCGATGACGAACTCGATCCACGGCGATGGATGGCACTGGTCATCCTTTTGACCGGCGCTTTTTTGCCACCGCTCGACTTCTTCATCGTCAATGTGGCGCTGCCCTCGATCCGGGAGGATTTCAGGGCCTCTGCGTCAACGATGCAGCTGATTATCTCCGGTTACGCCACCACCTATGCTGTGATGCTGATCACTGGGGGCAGGCTTGGAGATCTCTATGGTCGACGAAATGTCTTTCTGGCTGGAATGGTCGGGTTTGCAGCCGCGTCTGCCTTATGCGGGTTTGCCTGGTCTCCAGCCGCGTTGGTCGCCGGCCGTATCCTTCAGGGGTTTGCAGCGGCAATCATGGCACCGCAAGCCTTGGCTTCCATCAATGCGATTTTCCCAGACCACGAAAAATCAAAAGCCCTCAGCTTTTATGCCCTGACATTCGGGGTGGCATCGATGGTTGGTCTGTTTCTTGGTGGTGCGTTGATTGCGCTTGATATCCTTGGACTTGGATGGAGAGCCATCTTCCTCATCAACTTGCCGGTTATCGCGGTCGCTGCGCCGTCGGCCTTCATCATGTTGCGGGAAACCCGATCTGAGCGCCCAAGCAAACTGGATCTTGGCGGAGCATTGTTGATCGCGATTGCGCTATCTGCGCTGATTGCGCCGCTGATCGAGGGGCGGGAGCAGGGGTGGCCGATCTGGCTAATCCTGATGCTTGCAACGTCCCTCCCGTTTTTCCTCCTGTTCTGGCGGCATGAGAAACACCTGGAGTCGACGGGGAGAGATCCGATTCTTGCACCTAGCCTGCTGCAAAACCGTGGACTAATGCGCGGGCTGCTGGCTGCATTGTTCTTCTACTCGCTTGCGGCCTTCTGGCTGATATTCTCGGTCTATCAGCAGGGTGGCCTTGGTCTGACGCCTTTCGAGGCCGGGCTGGCGATCCTTCCTGCGGCCGTCGGCTTCGTCCTTGGTTCTTTTGCAAGTGAGCGCATCCTCCGCGTCTTCGGCAGATTTTCCGCCGGCGCCGGCATGGTGCTGCAAGCTGCAGGGTTGTTTGGAACGGCGGCCTTGATTTCGAATGGCCTTCCGCAATTCCTTTTTGCTGCGCTTTTTCTTATTGGAGCGGGGCAGGGGATCGCCCTTCCAAACCTGGTGAAGAGCATCGTGCAAAGGGTGGACCGGACGCAGTCAGGATTGGCCTCTGGTCTGGTCAATTCGATATTTCAGATTGGCGGTGCGTTGGCAGCCACAATCGTTGGCGGGTTGTTCTTCTCGATCTTGGGGTCAGCCACAGACGTTCAATCCATTGGCCGAGCATACAGCGTTGCAGCCGTTGCAATTGGCATTTGTCTTCTCATCGCGGGATGGCTTTCCGTCAGCCTGACATCGCCCCGACCGTTGCGTCGATGAGCGGCCCCATAGCAGCGCATCATCAGCCGATCGCGCGGAAACGGCGTGAAACTCCCGAGCAAAACAGAGACATTCAGAGGTACTCTCCATGAACAACATCTCCACACTACCTCTTTCCGGCAAGCGCGCGCTGGTCACCGGTGCGGCACGCGGTATCGGTGCGGCAATTGCGCTAAAACTGGCCGAGGATGGTGCCGACGTTGCGATCACCTATGAGAAGTCGGTCGAGAAAGCGGAAGCTCTCGTTGCCAAGATCCGCGCCATGGGTCGAAATGCGATCGCCATCCATGCCGATGCCGCGAGCGCAGCAGCCGCGATGGCTACCGTCGAACAAACTGTCGCTGAGCTCGGCGGCCTTGATATTCTGGTCAATAATGCCGGTGTCCTTTTCGCAAGTGATTTCTCCACGCAGCCACTTGAGGAGATTGATCTTCAGCTGAACGTCAATGTTCGCGGCGTCTTTCTGATCACCCAGGCAGCGCTGAAATACATCCCCAACGGAGGTCGCATCATCAGTACCGGCAGCAATGCGGGTCTGGCTGTGCCGTTCGCGGGGATCGCGGTCTATGCCGCGACCAAGTCTGCGCTGGAAAGCTTCACGCGCGGTCTCGCACGTGAGCTGGGCTCTCGGGAAATTACCGTCAATCTGGTTCGACCAGGTCCGATTGATACTGACATGAACCCTGCCGATGGCGCGCTTGCAGCCGCTATTCTGCCAAACCTGTCGATTGCTCGATATGGTAAAACCAGAGAAGTCGCTGAGGCGGTCGCCTTTCTCGTGGGGCCCGGTGCAGCGTACATCACCGGCTCAGGCATTCTCGTCGACGGCGGCATCAGTGCCTGAGCATTGATACGAGGCGGGGCCTCGCCGCTCTGTCCTGCAGGTGATAACGCGGAATTTGGGCGCGCATGGGCTGCGGAGTTCCCTCCGCTGCACTGTGCGCGTAAATTTGGCGAAGCGGGCGGCGGCCATCATCCAGGAATTTCTCCACTCCGTTGGTGGTTTTCCTGAGTTGCAATCGTACCAAGGTAGCAAATATGGGGGGCTTGGTTTCTGCTCAAGCGCCCGTTGAGCGGTAACGGACCTAACGTATGAACATGGAGAAACATTTGAAGACCATCGGCATACTTGGCGGAATGTCCGCGACGTCAACCCAGATTTATTATCGAGAACTCTGCAGGCTTACCCGCGAGAGCCTGGGAGGACTTCATTCTCCCGAGCTTCTCATACGGTCTGTCGACTTCGACGAAATCGAAAAATTGCAGGCATCCTCCGATTGGGAAGCGGCGGGCCGCATCCTCAATGAACATGCTATCGCGCTGCAGCGCGGAGGTGCCGACCTCCTCATCCTGGCGACGAATACCATGCACAAGGTGGCGGACACGATCGTGGGCGGGGTGTCGATCCCGTTTGTGCACATCGCGGACGCAACTGCAACCGCTATCGTCGACCGCGGTTTCCGGAGACCGGGTTTGATGGCAACGGCCTTCACCATGGAGCAGACCTTCTACACCGACCGCCTCATCGCTCAGGGGCTGTCGCCAACGATCCCTGAAGCTGATGATCGAGCTCAAACCCATCGTATTATCTATGAAGAGCTGTGCCGCGACATCGTTCGCGAGGAGAGCCGCTTGACCTATGAACGGATTGCGCAGCGTCTGGTCGACAAAGGCTGCGACTGTCTTATCCTCGGCTGTACCGAGGTGGGTATGCTGTTAAACCAGGATAACGTAGGCGTTCCCGTCTTCGACACGACCCTCATTCATTGCAAAGCCGCTCTTCAAGCTGCTTTACAATGACGTGTTGTGTTCTGACGGTCGATCGATTGTGAGAACGATGAGGGGCAATGGTCAAACCTGTTCGCCCAGGTGATGCCGGACCCACTTCGCTTCTTCCGATGCGGTACGCCCGAAATGCCGTCTGAAGTCGCGGCTGAATTGCGCCGGGCTGACATAGCCCACTGACGCCGCCACCTCTGCAATTGTTCCAGTCTGGCGGGCGATCATCAGTCTCGCTTCATGGAGCCGCATCGCCTTCACGTATTGCATCGGACTTGAGCCTGTCAGCTCTTTGAAATGGACATGGTAGGAAGGAACGCTCATGCCCACCGCTCTGGCAAGGTCCGCGACGGTGATTTCAGAGCCGTAGTTTTTGCGCAGCCATGCCAGGCTCTCGACCAGTTTTCCCGACGTCCCTTTCCGCTGCAGGGCGGCGATCACTGCGCCGCCTTGCGGGCCTGACATGACCCGGTAATGCAGCTCACGCAGGATGGAGTCTCCAAGGACGGCGACTTCAACCGGACTGCCGAGCACCGTCAGCAAGCGCAGCAGGACGTCTTCGATACTGCTGTCCATCCTGCTCGAGAAGAGCCCTTTTGGCTTGACGCTTGCAGGACCGGGGAGTTTTTCGAGCTGCGTGGCGATCTCGGCCGCCATCTGCATATCGAACTCTAAATAGACCGCGAGCAGTGGCCGCCGTGCACTGGCTGTAGATGTCATCCTAAAGGGAACGGGCACCGAAATGGCAAGATAGTGGTGCTGGTCGTAGAGGTAGATTTCCCCGTCCAGAATGCCGTGTTTACTCCCCTGCAATACGAACACGGCGCCCGGCTTATAAAGAACCGGAATGTCATTCAGCACTGCTTCCGTGCGTAGGATACGGACATTACCGAGCCCGGTCTGGTTGTAGCCAAGACGAGGAGCGAGTTGTCCGGCCAAGGCGGCAGACTGGTCATGTGTAGAGGGCGGCATTTTACAGTTCATAGGAATTGGCAAAAATCTAAGAGCATTCGCAATCGAACCCGCGTTGTCTCCAGATTATCTGTCACATCGACGGGTAATCAAGGAGTTTCAGAAATGTCGAGCAAAACGTTTTTCATAACAGGGGCTAACTCGGGCTTTGGGCTGGCCATCGCCACTGCCGCAATCGAAGCCGGTCACACCGTCATAGGGACCATCCGCTCCGAATCATCACGTGACGTGTTGTCAAAGGACCTCCCAGCGCTTCACCCGGTCCTTTGCGACGTCACCGATTTTGATCGTATTCCGGTCGCGGTGCAGCAAGCGGAGGAAGAGCATGGCCCAGTCGATGTGCTGATCAACAACGCCGGATATGGGCACGAGGGTGTGCTTGAGGAATCGCCGATCGAGGAGATGCGCCGCCAGTTCGACGTGAACGTGTTTGGCGCCGTTGCAGTCGCCAAGGCGTTTCTCCCAAGGTTCCGTGAGCGCCGAAGCGGCTTTATCGTCAACGTCACGTCGATGGGCGGCATGATCACCATGCCCGGCATCGCCTATTACTGCGGCAGCAAGTTCGCGTTGCGGGGTATTTCAGAGGTCATGCGGTCGGAAATGGCGCCGTTCGGTGTGCACGTAACAACCCTTTGCCCCGGCTCGTTTCGGACGGACTGGGCAGGCCGTTCCATGGTCCGTACAGAGCGTTCTATTGCTGACTATGATACCCTGTTTGATCCGATCCGCGAGGCGCGTCAGGCAGTGAGCGGCAAGCAGCTCGGAAATCCGCAAAAGCTCGCCGACGCGGTGCTGACCCTCATCGAATCTGACAATCCCCCGCCGCAACTTCTCCTTGGCAGCGATGCGCTTAAACATGTAACGGCGCGGACCGAACGCCTGACCCAGGAAATCGAAGCTTGGAAGGGCGTGACTGTCTCCACGGACGGCTGACGCAAACCGAAAATTTGCTGTTGACGATCTGCCTACTAGAAGGTAGACAAGCTGCATGAGCAATCTTTCGACCACCTCGGACGACATTCTGGCGTCCGCCCGACACCTTCTGATAAGCGGCGGCTACAATGGCTTCAGCTACGCCGATATCTCGAAGATTGTCGGTATCCGCAAAGCAAGCATTCATCATCATTTTCCCAGCAAGGTCGATCTGGTGCGTGAGCTGGTCAAGCGTTATCGGGAGGATGGCCAGGCAAGCGTGGCAGTCCTTGAGCAGAAGGTTCCGAATGCTCTGGACATCCTCAAGGCTTATGCAAACCACTGGGCTGCATGCATTGAGGATGCCAGCAGACCCTACTGTGTCTGTGCTATGCTTGCCAGTGAACTGCCATCCCTCCCCACGGAAGTCGCAACCGAGGTGACGAACTTTTTTCGCTTCATCTCCTCGTGGCTGGCATCGGTCATGGAGCGCGGTTCCAAGCAGGGCGAACTGACCCTTACCAGTGCGCCGCATGTTGAAGCCGAAACATTTCTGGCAACCGTCTACGGGGCAATGCTTTCGGCGAGAGCCAATGGGAAGCCAAAAGTGTTCTCAATGATACTCGAACCTGCCCTCAATCGTCTCACGCCGACGGTTTCTCACTAATCCTGCGTGGCAAGGCTACTCGGGTCAATCGCGTCCATCGAAACTACCAACTAGTAGGAAGATAAAAATGAGAAATACTTTCCCAGCCTTGGCCCTCGGGCTGACCAGCATCCTTGCTGTAACTGTCCTTTCAGCACCCGCATCTGCCGAAGATAAGAAAGCCGCGCCGATCCATGTCCGCGGCAGCATCGTCGACTACCAGGCGTCAACGCTCAAGGTGAAGACCCGCGAAGGCGAGACTGTCGACGTGGCCCTTGCCAACGACTGGAAAGTCGCCAGCGTTGCCAACGCAAAGGTCACCGACATCAAGCCGGGCGATTTTGTGGGTATCGCATCATTGCCAAAGGCCGACGGCGGCGATGGTGCGCTTGAGGTCCTCATTTTCCCGCCGGCAATGAAAGGCACAGGCGAGGGGAGCTACGGTTGGGATCTGAAGCCCGACAGCAGCATGACCAATGCGACGGTCGCGGATGCCGTTAAAGGCGTCGATGGCCGGACTGTCACCGTGACCTATCATGGCAAGGAAAAGAAGATCGCCATTCCGGATGGGACACCGGTCGTGACCATCGCCGCGGCCACCAAGGATGATCTCGTTCCTGGCGCCGTTGTCTTCATCACCGCCGAAAAGACTGCAACAGGCCCCATCGCCCATCAGGTGGTCGTCGGCAAGAATGGCGTGGTTCCACCCATGTGAAGAACACGCCGTCACTGGCCGGAGCAGCCGCCTTACTGCTTCGGCCCGTGACTACAGATCGACGCTGCTTGGTGTGCAGCCGCTAATGCACAGATGAAAGACGCTGAGATGAGCGCAGACGCTTCCAATGACAATGTTCAATACCCTCGGACGATCTTTATCCGCCGCCACTCCGTTGTGACTCGGCTTGCGCACTGGCTGAACGTGCTTTGCCTGGGCTTCCTTCTTTTGAGCGGGCTTCAGATCTTCAATGCCCACCCGGAGCTTTATTGGGGTCATTATGGCGCGAACGGCGATCCCGCCATCCTGACAATCGGCTCAGATGATGGCGGTGGTCAGCCGCGCGGTTTCGTTCGTATTGCCGGGCTGGAGATCCCCACGACGGGCGTGCTTGGCGTTTCTCAGGCTGACGGCGAACAAGTCTCACGCGCTTTTCCCTCCTGGGCAACCATCCCTTCATTCCAGGATCTTGCGGCCGGACGTCGCTGGCATTTCTTCTTCGCCTGGCTGTTTGTGATCAACGGCATTGTCTATCTCGGCTTCAGCGTACTGAGCGGACATTTCCGCAAAGACCTCGCGCCAAAACCCCATGAGATCTCGCCGCGCCACCTCGGCCGCGAAATCCTCGACCACGCTCGGCTCCGCTTTCCGGAAGGGGAGGAGGCCAAACACTACAACGCGCTTCAAAAGCTCACCTATCTGGCGGTCATTGTCATTCTGCTGCCGCTGATGGTGCTCACAGGTTTGACAATGTCGCCGGGCGTCGATGCCGCTCTGCCGTCCCTTGTCGATATTTTCGGCGGACGCCAGTCCGCGCGCACGATCCATTTCATCACAGCGTCGGCGCTTGTCATCTTCGTCATCGTGCACGTGGCAATGGTGGTCCTTTCCGGGACTTGGAACAACATCCGCTCGATGATCACCGGACGCTATGCGATCCAGGAGAAAGGCCAGAAATCATGAGCAAGCTTTTCACCCGACGCCGCTTTCTCATCGGCGGCACGCTCGGGGCCAGCGCCCTTACTCTCTCGGGTTGCGACCTCTTGGACCAGAACGCAGACGTCGCAAAAGTCCTTCGCTCAGCTGAGCATCTGACCATGAAAGCCCAAAGACTGCTTCAGGGGCGCGATGCACTGGCGCGCGAGTTTGACGAAAAGGACATTTCCCCTTCCTTCCGTGTCAATGGAACGAGTGCTCCCGACAGCGATGAATATGCGGAACTGTTGGAAGGTCACTTCGCAAACTGGCGACTGAAGATCGACGGTCTTGTTGATCGGCCTCGAGAGATTTCGCTCATAGATCTGAAGGCGCTTCCTTCCCGCACCCAGATCACTCGCCATGACTGCGTCGAAGGCTGGAGCGCCATCGCCAAGTGGAGAGGCGTTCCGCTCGCCCATCTGTTGCGCCTTACCGGCGTCAAGCCGACGGCGCGATATGTCGTCCTGCATTGTGCCGACGAGCTCGAAAAGACGCTCGACGGAAGCGGCCGCTATTACGAGAGCATCGATCTCATCGACGCGGTTCATCCGCAAACCATCCTCGCCTACGAGATGAACGGCGAGGACCTTAGCGTCGGTCACGGCGCGCCCTTGCGTCTCAGGGTCGAGCGGCAACTGGGGTACAAACAGGCCAAGTACATCATGCGCATCGAACTGGTCGACAGCTTCGCCGGCCTGTGGGGCGGGAACGGCGGCTATTGGGAAGATCGCGGCTACGAATGGTACGCCGGCATCTAAGGCCAACAAATGGCGAACCACAGGAAAACAATCCATGAGCCGGCGCAAAGTCCAGAAAGTGATGCCGATTTCATCAATTGCACCTTCACGACAGGTCGAAATCAACCAAACCAGTTCGATCCTCTCGGATCCTGACGGCCGATGGGCGGCGAGGCACCAAGAGGCGATCAGCGATGCCTTCGAGAAAAGTGCGCGCATCAAGGGTTCCCACGGCGGCGGGGCAAAGGTTTCCTCTCAAGGCGGCTCGCATGACCTCGATAGTTCCGAGATGTCAGCCGGGAAACTCTCCGGCGAAAGCCATCGGATCGGCTCTACTGAATGGGACGAGAACACCCTCTTCGGCAAGCATGTCGTCTTCATCTGACGACGCTAGCGCAAACCATCAATCAACCAGTTCAGAAAGTGGAAGAAAACAATGTCGCACAACCAGACCTCCCGTGCCCCGCGCGGCAACGACCAGTGGCTCAAGCAGTACTACTTTACCAGGGCGGCCTTCTCAGTGCTGTGGGTCGCGGCTGCGTTGACTGCCGGACGGCATTCCTTTGCGGTGGCTGCCGCACTGCTGATCATCTATCCCGCTTGGGATGCAATCGCGAACGTTATCGATGCCACAAGGAGCGGTGGTCTTGCCGCCAACCGGAGCCAAGCGATCAACGTCGCAGCGAGCTCGGTTATGACGATAGCCGTGATCCTGGCGTTGACAATGAACATGAACTGGGTTCTCGGCGCTTTCGGTCTATGGGCGATTTTTTCGGGGCTGTTGCAGCTTGGAACTGCCGTGAGCCGTTGGAGAACGAGTGGAGGGCAGTGGGCGATGATTTTGAGCGGTGGCCAATCCTCTTTGGTCGGTGCACTCTTCATCTTTCAAGCGCAAATGCCGCAGGAACCTTCTATCTCAACGGTTGCGGGCTACGCTGGCGTCGGGGCATTCTACTTTCTGGTTTCGGCAATTTGGCTGTCGATCGCCCTGTCGCGTCGCAGTACGCAACCCATCTCGTAAGCGCTACCTCGCGCCAATGAAACCGCTTGGAAGATATTCAAATGATGACAGATGATGCGGCAGGGCAACTTGCTTCCTATCGGAGTACCATCGACAACCTGGATTCAGCTCTCCTCTATATCCTGGCCGAACGCTTTCGCTGTACCGAGCAAGTCGGCCACTTGAAGGCTAAGCAGGCGTTGCCGGCAATCGATAATGAGCGAGAGCGACGCCAATTGGATCGACTGATGAGCATCGCTAGTGATGTTGGCCTCAGTGGGCACTTTGTCGAACGGCTGATGACAATGATCGTGGGTGCTGTGGTTGAGCGGCATAGGGAGATTGCGGCCAAGAAGTAAGTTGTCTGTCGCGCCTGTGCTACCGCAGCCGTGGATCGGAGTGGAAAATCGATCTTCTTTGGGCGGCTTACCATGCAGCGGTTTTTGTGAGGTGGTCCGAGACGGTCGCGATAAACGCCCGAAGACGCTGAAGACGTCGCAGGTCCCGGTGATATCCCATCCAGATGTCTCGCGCCGGCGGGGGCTTAGGTAGTTCCAGTCTGCGGATACCCGGGATCTGATTGCCCACGACGCGGGGCAGGACGGCGATCCCAACGCCCTGCTTGCACATTCGTGCCTGGACGTTTCGGTTGTTTGATCGCAGCACGGGTCTCGCGTTCGGGAAACTCTCGGCGAGCCAGGCTATGTCGGGGAATTGCCCTGTCGAAGTATCGTGGGTGATCAGCCGGAAACCTGTCCCGTCGCCATATTTAGGGTCAGGCGACTCCTCGGCGATGTAGACGTCGTATTCGAGCCTGAAGAGCCGCCGTTGAATGACATCTGCAGTGTCGAACGGAACGATGCGAAAGGCGACGTCGGCCTCCCTTTGGGCGAGGTTGAACAGGCGAGTGCCGGTCAGGATTTCAACGTCTACATTGGGGTAGGCTTTCGAGAAATCTGCCAAAATGGGAGGCAGGACATAAGCCCCGAACCAGTCTGCTGATGAGATGCGCAGATTGCCTTTGAGATTTTGCTCCTGCCCGGCGAGCCGGCGCTCCATGGCAAGCGCGCCTTCTTCCATCTGCTCGGCCAGGGCGATGATCCCATGGCCCTCCTCGGTCAGCACGAGACCGTCCGCGGTCCGCTGGAAGAGCGTGTGGCCGATCGCCTCCTCAAGGGCGCGCAGCCGTCTGCCGACGGTGGGATGGCTTGTATGAAGAGCACGTGCAGCGCCGCCGAGCGTTCCGGATCGCGCAATCGCAAGGAAGATTTTTACGTCACTCCATTCCACGGGCACGCCCTTACAAAAATGAACATTGAAAATACAAAACTGTCACTTCAAGTACAAATCTAAACATATAGATTCAAGTCAAATTTCGAAAACAAGAGGAGAAACGTCATGAGGACTTGGTTCATCACAGGCTGCTCGAGCGGCTTTGGACAACGGCTCGCGATCGCTGCAGCACAGCGGGGCGATCAGGTTGTCGCTACTGCCCGAAACGTCAACTCGATCGAAGAAATGGCTCGGCCATTCGACGGCCGTATGATCACCTTGCCGCTCGACGTGACAGATGCGGCGGCGGCCAATACCGCGGTCGCAAAGGCCGTCGAGACATTTGGGGGTTTTGACGTGCTGGTGAACAATGCCGGCTACGGACTGTTTGGGGCGCTCGAGGAGGGCACGCCCGAAGAATATCGACCGATGTTCGAGGTGAACGTTTTCGGTCTTATCGAAACCACCAGGGCAGCCTTGCCTGCACTGCGACGTTCGGGCGGAGTGATCGTCAACATGTCTTCTGGCGCAGGGATCGCGGGCAGTGGCGGCGCAGCATATTACAATGCAGCCAAGTTTGCGGTTGAAGGGGTTTCCGAAGCACTCTCCGGCGAGCTGAAACCGTTCGGCATCCGAGTGCTGATCGTCGAGCCTGGGCCATTTCGGACCGACTTCCTTGGACGTTCGATCACGATGGCGGCCAAAGAGATGCCGGAATACGCCGCAAGTTCGCGCAGGCATTATCGCGAAACCAATAACGGCAACCAGGCAGGCGATCCCGACAAGGCGGTTGCAGCGATCCTGAAGGCGGTCGATGCGGATGACGCTCCGCTTCATATGCCGCTCGGCCCGGTCGCGCATTCGATCGCTGAGCGGAAGTTGGTTTCGTTTCGCCGTGATATCGACACCTGGCGCGACATCTCGATCGCGACCGATTTCGATCAGCCCTGAGCTGATCGTTAGCACTCTTTAACCTCAACATCGACGGGAAAGAGTTATGATCCCAACATTGGAAGGGTTTGCCCAGCAGCTGGTGCCGGTCAATGGCATCAAGATCAATGCCGTCACGGGGGGCTCCGGCCCGCCGATCCTTCTGCTTCACGGTTGGCCGGAAACCTGGTGGGAATGGCACCACGTCATGCCGCTGCTGGCCGAACATTTTAGCGTGGTGGCGATTGATCTGCGCGGTGCGGGTTTTTCCGACTGCCCGCTTGACGGCTATGACAAGGCGACGATGGCGCGCGATGCGCACGAAGTAATGCTCGCCCTTGGGCATAATCGCTATGCCGTGTGTGGCCATGACATTGGCGGAATGGTCGCATTGCCGCAGGCCGCTATCTATCGAGATTCGGTTACTCACCTTGCTGTCCTCGATGTTCCGCTTCCTGGCTGGAGCCAGTGGGAGGCGACGACGGCAAAGATCTGGCACTTCGCGTTCCATGCTAACCGGGATCTGCCGGAGCGCCTGATTTATGGCCGTGAGTACGACTATATCTCGGCCTTCATGGCAGAGCGGTTCCACGATCACAGCACCTTCAATCCTGAAGACATCGACATCTATGCGAAAGCCATGGCCCTTCCTGGCCGCACGCGCGGCGGATTGGAATGGTATCGCACCCTCGCTGCCGATCATGCGGCCGCGCTGGAATACAAAAAGCAATCGCTTGAGATACCCGTTTTAGGTCTCGGCGGGGAGCAGCGCTTCGGTGCGCAGATGGTCGCGATGCTCGAGGAGTTCGCCACAGATGTTACGGGCGGCTCGATTGCCCGCTGCAGTCACTATGTGGCTGACGAGCGCCCGGATGAGGTGGCCGCTGCTCTCATCGATTTCTTCAAGGCCAAGTGAACTCTGCGATCCGGGCAAATTGAGCCCGATCGCGTTCATCGATTCAACAAGAAAGGAAAACTATAATGACCGCACCTCAAATTCGCGGCGTCAACCATATCGGCATCACGGTGCCCGACATCGAAGCGGCAAAATCGTTCCTTGTGGAAGCTTTTGGTGGCCAGGTGATCTATCAGTCCTTCGGACCTCAGGATCCTCCACGGCAGGGGCCCGAATTCGAACGGGCCACCGGCGCATTCCCTGGAACGGTGATCCGTGCACAGGCTATGGTTAAGATCGGAACCGGCCCAGATATTGAGCTCTTCGAAATGCACGGCCCCAAACAAGCGCAGCCGGTTGCACCGAGCGACTTCGGCATTACGCATTTTGGTGTCTATACCCACGACATCGACGCATCGGTTGAGCGCTTTGAGAAAGCCGGCGGAACAGCCCTTACGGCGCCACGCGCTATTCCCTACGCAACCGAACAAGGTCCTGGAAACAAGGTCTGCTATTGCCGCACGCCGTGGGGCACGATGATTGAGTTTATCACTACGCCTGATCGCATGGCCTATCATGACCAGACTGATCTGCGCAGGTGGCAGGACGAGGATTGAGCGTGAGCTTTGATACCTCGTTATCCCGCCGCAGCCTCCTGTCGCTTTCGGCGATCGCTGCGGCCTCGGCCCTGGCAGGGTGCGCCTCCACCGCTGGCGCGGGCCGGATGGTGGGGCGACAGTCGACGCCTCTCCGGGATCCGATCGGCCCTGTCCACATCGCACCTGCACCGACAGATTCCGAATTGGCCGTCATGTACGGCCCTATCGAGGATGGCGGCTTTCTGATCCCGGCGGTTCCCTACAAACAGATTGATTTGCGCTACTATCGCCAGCAGGTCCTCGACCCAACTGGCGAGGCGCCCGGCACCATCGTCGTCGACACCCCCTCCCGCTTCCTCTATCTCGTCCAGCCGGGTGGGACCGCGATGCGCTATGGTGTTGGCATCGGCCGCGAGGGCTTTGCCTGGCAGGGCAACGGCGTCATTCAGTGGCGTCAGAAATGGCCCCGCTGGAAGCCGCCGAACGAGATGGTCGCGCGTCAGCCGGAACTGGCGAAGTATTCGATCGAGAATGGTGGCATGGAGCCGGGCCTGAAAAATCCGCTCGGTGCGCGAGCGCTCTACATCTTCTGCGGCGGCCGGGACACACTCTATCGTCTGCACGGCAATCCGCAATTGCGCTCGATTGGCAAGGCCGTTTCGTCCGGCTGTGTGCGGCTGCTCAACCAAGACATTATCGACCTCTATGAACGCGTGCCGATCAAGGCGCCAATTGTCGTCAAGCAGTAAGCGCAAGCGATCACGTGCGTCCCTCCTTGGATAGAGGAGAGACATGTCCTTCAGCGCTTTCAAAGCCTCCGTAATTCCCCGCACAAAACTCAAGGAACTACCGACCATGTCGAACTTCAGTAAAGCGGCCCTTGGCCTCATTGCCGCGCTTTTGTCTTCCGCTGTCCTGACAGCCCCAGCCTTAGCGGACGCGCGCAACATCGTGCTTGTCCATGGCGCGCTCGTGGATGGTTCGGGCTGGCGCGGCGTCTATGACATCCTGGCCCGGGACGGCTATAATGTCAGCATTGTCCAGCAGCCCCTGACAAGCCTGGATCAGGACGTTGCAGCCACGAAGAGCGTGCTTGATCAGCAGGACGGGGACGTCGTTCTCGTCGGCCACAGCTATGGGGGCACGATCATCACGGCAGTAGGTAACGATCCCAAGGTCAAGGCACTTGTTTATGTCGCAGCGCTCCAACCTGAAAAAGGTGAAAGCACGGCACAATTGCTCCAGTCTATGTCTATGCCGTCACCCACCAAGGATATTAAGCTGTCGAAGGATGGGTTCCTTCTTATCGACCGGGCAAAGTTCGCTGCGGATTTCGGGGCAGATCTGCCCAAGGATCAAGCCGAGTTCATGGCCCGGTCGCAAATGCCTGTCGCCGTCGTCGCCACCGATACAACGGTTTCCGCCGCAGCGTGGCACGAGAAGCCCAGTTACGCTATTGTAGCGAAGGACGATATGACGATAAACCCCGACTTGGAGCGCTGGATGTACAAGCGTGCCGGTTCAACGGTGACAGAGGTAGAGGGCAGCCACGCTATCTACATCTCTCAGGCGGCTGCAGTCGCAAAGGTTATCGAGGAAGCAGCCAAAGCTGCCAAGTAGCGGCATGCATTCTGCAAAAGCCGCTTGTCTCGATGAACTTGTTAGCTGCGTCCCGTCTGGGACGTGGCGCAGCTGTTTCGAGACATGTACCTGCGCCTGGGAGCGAGCCGTGCAAAACGCAGCCGTCCCTGGCTCAACGATGAGGAGCGTCATCGGCTGAGTTGGCCTGACGCCATGTACAGATGTCACTCCGGCGGGCGAAGTGAAGGACTGTCCGACGTCGCTGGTCGTTTGTACTTTTCATCCAGCAGCGCTTGAAAATTCGCGACGCTTGTATCAGTGCCGCTAGCAACCAGCAAAGATCGCGAGGACCACTATGGATCGAGAGATCATTATACCCGACGAGATGCAGGAGATCGTCAGCCGAGCCGGCTATGCTCCCGCGGTTAAAGTCGGAGACACAATCTACGTCGTCGGCCAAGTCGGGCGAACCAAGGATCTCAAGATTATTCGCGATCCTTCAGAGCAATTCAGAGCTATGTGGGACAATTTACGGATTGTCCTCGAAGCCGCTCATTGCACGTTCGATGACATCGTGGAAATGACAAGCTATCACGTCGAAATGTCCAGGCACATGGACGTGTTCCGGACAGTCAAAAACGAGGTGTTTCCGAAGGGAACCTATGCGTGGACCCGGATAGGTGTCTCTGAGCTCGCGCACCAGGGACTCCTCGCTGAGGTGAAATGTGTTGCCGTAAAGCGATGATGGAACCTTTGTGTCGCGAACGAACCTTTCCACGCTGAGCATTAAAGTTACAGCATCTTAGTGTATCGGAGGCGGTGGACTTTGGTTCGATTCCCTTCAAGGGGGTCGAATAATAAAGCCAGGCGCGTTAAGCTCATGTCTAAATATCATCGCCGTAATTGGTTTTACGATTACTGTGTAAACCCGCTTGCAGCCCATACCGTCTTAACTCGATAACCACGTAGAAACGATAGCTTTGGCGTAGCATGCCAAACCTTTGACGCGTTCGGCCAATGCCTCAGCACCACTCAGCTGGCACCCTTGTTCACACCCTAAGCAACAAGGAGCCAAAAAATGGCAGAGAAAATCTGGTTTATAACAGGCGCATCACGCGGTTTTGGTCGCATCTGGGCCGAAGCGGCACTGGAACGCGGCGACAGGGTCGCAGCCACGGCCCGCAACATAAGAAGTCTATCAGACCTGGTAGAACGTTTCGGTTCTGCCGTGCTTCCGCTCGAACTCGACGTTACCGATAGGAATGGACCGAAGCGCGCGATCGCCGAGGCTCATCGGCATTTTGGAAGGCTTGACGTCGTCCTGAACAATGCGGGCTATGCTCTGGTCGGAGCAGTCGAAGAGATCGACGAGAAGGATCTGCGTGCCGAGCTGGATACCAATGTTTTTGGGATGCTGCGCGTCATCCAGGCCGCCCTTCCGTACCTGAGGGGACAGGGAAGTGGCCATATCCTTAGCGTTTCCAGCGTCGCAGGGATTGTCGCCAGTCCCATTACGGGCGCCTACAACATGTCGAAATGGGCGGTGGAAGCGATGCATGAGGCTCTTGCCAAGGAGGTCGAGCCCTTCGGCATCGAGGTGACGCTGATCGAGCCCGGTGCCTATGCCACCGATTTTGCCAGCGCGACCTCTTTGAAAATGTCGGCAGGGATCGAAGCCTATGCCGAACTTCGTCAGAGCATTTTTGCCGCCGGTGCCAAAATGGCATTCGGCGATCCCCAGGCAACGCCGACGGCCATTCTGGCAATTGTCGACGCTGACAGGCCCCCGTTACGGTTCTTCCTCGGCACGGAAGGCCTTCCCGTCGCACGGGCCGCTTACGCAGCACGCCTGGCGGAATGGGAAGCGTGGCAGAACCTGTCTGATGCCGCCCAAGGCGAGGCATCCATTCAACAGATCGCGTCGCTTTAAGGTCGATAGGGCGCAGTTTTGCACCCTCCAGCCTCCAACTCTATGGAGACAGATTTGCACAACGATACATGGACCTTTCTAAAGTCGTGGGCGGCAAAAACCTCTTCAGGTGGCAGCAATAGCCCCATCTGGACGCGCACTTGCGCATCTTATGACGCGTGACATCGGTCCGTTTACCGGGCCAGTGATTGAGCTTGGACCCGGAACTGGCGTCTTCACCAGAAGTTTGCTGACGCGTGGCGTTGCGCCGCGAGATCTCACACTCGTCGAATACGGGCCAGAGTTCGCCAGCCTGCTGCATTCAAGGTTTCCTGGGACGCGAGTGCTTGAGATGGATGCAGCCCGTTTAAAAAGGATCGACTACGACAGCCCGCAGTCGGTGGGAGCAGTGGTCAGCGGATTGCCGCTTCTCAGCATGTCACCTCGAGCGATCATGTCCATCGTCTCGGGCGCGTTTGATCATCTGCGCGCTGACGGCGCGTTCTATCAGTTCACTTACGGCCACCGCTGCCCTGTACCGCAACGCATCCTGGATCGGCTCGGTCTCAGGGCAAGCGTGGTGGGGAAGACAGTCCTAAATATTCCGCCGGCGACCGTCTACCGCATCACGCGCCGTCGATCTCCAAAAACGCCGAGCAAAGTCGTGGCATCAGTTCGCTGATTCCTCGCCGTCGGCCCTGCAAGTAGATTGGCGTAACGCGCAAATTATGTGGCATAAAATGCCAATGCTGCAGACCGTTGGTGTGGCTAGTGTTTGTCGCATAAGCGCGGCTTCCAACAGAGCCGCAGAACCCCTAGTCTGCAGAATGGAGCCAGACACATGACCAACAAAGTGGCACTCGTTACAGGCGCGTCCTCTGGCATCGGAGAATCCACCGCCCGCAAGCTCAAGGACTTAGGTTACACGGTCTACGGCGTCGCACGCCGGGTAGACCGTATGCAGCGCCTAGCTCAGTCCGGAATCAAAATTCTGGCGATGGACGTGACCGACGACGCCTCCATGCAGGCGGGGGTCGAGGCCATCATCGGTGAAACTGGCCGTATCGATGTTCTCGTCAACAATGCCGGCTACGGCTCCTACGGAGCAGTCGAAGATGTGCCGATGGAGGAGGCGAGGGCGCAGTTTGATGTCAACGTCTTCGGAGCAGTACGGCTGACCCAGCTCGTGTTGCCGTACATGCGGGCGAAACGCTCCGGCACGATCGTCAACATTACGTCGATGGGCGGCAAGATTCACACGCCGCTTGGTGCCTGGTATCACGGCACCAAATTCGCTCTCGAAGCGATCAGCGACTGCCTGCGCATAGAAGTCCAACCTTTCGGCATTGATGTTGTCGTGATCGAGCCCGGTGGCATCAAGACCGAATGGGCTGGTATTGCCGCCACCAAGCTGCGTGAAACGTCTGGCCGAGGTCCTTACGCTGTACAGGCCAATGCTATGGCGGAGTCCATGATCGGCGACGCCAGTGTAAAACGCCAATCACCACCGCAGATTATCGCCGACACAATTGCGAAAGCCGTCACTGCTACGAAGCCGAAGACACGCTATGCAATTGGTTTCGGTGCCAAGCCGATGATCTTCATGCGCGGTATTTTGTCGGATCGCGCATTCGACGGTATGATGCGTATGGCGACGGGCATATCAAAGGCTTTGAAAGCCCAGAAAGCTTATTAGGAGGTCGTTGATGGCGCAGATCGACAAATGCAAGGTGCCGCAAGCCTTCTGGATGGCCGCCGACCAGTTCGGCATCCGGCCCGCTGCGCTGTTGCGTCAGGCGCGTCTGCCAGCGACACTCCATCTCAGCGGGCAGGCCTTTGTCACCACGGCACAGTATTTTTCGCTAATGCAGGCGATGGCGGACCTGTCCGGCGATCCGGCGCTCGGGATACGAATGGTGCAGGCTGTCGACACGGCGGTTCATCCGCCGTCGAGCCTCGCAGCCTTCTACGCGCGCGACTATCGTGATGGCCTGGCGCGCCTTGCCCGCTTCAAAAGGCTGTGCACCCCTGAACAACTGCAGATCGTCGAGAGCGGCGGAGATTGTGCCATCTCTGCCGAATGGCAATTTGCTACTCAAGCTGAACCCGCTATCTCGGTGGATATTACCTTCGCAACATTGGTGGAATTGGGTCGACGGGCTAGCGGGCGTTCGATCATCCCGCGTCGGCTGGAACTGGCCCGGCCGGGGCCGGTGAGTTCATTACATTCGGAGTATTTTGGCTGCGCGATACGGACAGGTGTATCGCGCAATCTTCTGGTTCTTGATTCCAACGATCTCGACAGGTCGTTTCCCGGCCACAATCCCGAACTGTTAGAAATGCTGACACCTGCGTTGAGTGCCGCCCTCGGAGAACTGGAAGCCCAAAGCTCGGTCGCCGAGCAGGTCAAACTCGTGCTGAAACGCAGCTTAGCGAGTGGGCAGCCGAGTGTATCCGATGTTGCCAGGCAATTGGGCTTGAGCGAACGTACCCTTCAGCGGCGGATCACCGAGGAGGGATCGACTTTCCGCGACCTTTTATCCGATGCACGCCGCGATCTTGGTCGTCATCTTTTAATCGACCCGGAGACCGACATTGAGGAGGTCGCATGCCTGCTCGGATATCAGGACACAACGTCTTTCTATCGGGCGTTCCGTGAATGGGAAGGCATGCCACCGAACCAATGGCGCGAGATTAACAGATTTAAGGGGATCAACGGCAGCGCTCGCCATTAAGAGTAAGTCGCGCGGGAAGAAATGCGGATTATCGATGCCTATAGTATTGCCTAACCCGGCTTTTCGTCACCAATCACAGAATGAATTTACCGACAACCATTCGCAGTATTTAAAAGCTCCATAACAATAAATTATGACGTAGGCAGCGATCCGCATTAAAATTAATTATTTTGATATCTTAGAATAATCACGGCGCAGATCTGCGGTTCGATTCTCTTCAAGAGCAGAACCTTCAACCGTTTTGGGGTGGGAAGCGGAATGGCGGATTTCAGGCCGAATCCGCGCGGAAGCCGTCCTAAACCGCCGTCAATCCCCGAATGAGAACGTCGGCAAGGGTCTGCTCTCGTTATTTCGACCCACCATCCTGAACGCAGTGATGAACAGGAAGACGTCGGAGCCTATCGATTAGGCGGGCGGAACTACCTGAGAATGGCTGATCGCGAGGACGCGCATCCTACACGAATTTGCGCTTTCGACCGGTGTCGATGCCGACGTTTCTGCGTAACTTCCACGTAATTTTCGGTGGCCATACGTCGCAACGGCGATGGATCGAAAGGACAGACATGAAAAAGATCATTTCAGGCATATTCGTTTGTTTGACGCTGACGGCGTGCAGCCAGACGGAAAAAGGGGCCGGGATTGGTGCGGCCAGCGGCGCAATCATCGGCGGGCTGGCAAGCCGCACGTGGGAAGGTGCTGCAGTGGGAGCCGCTGCGGG
>Ga0213829_1001079_pt1 | contig 20953 bp, 17 predicted proteins | sample MC6MC0896MG_FD_180665 | JGI IMG/M metagenome (GOLD analysis project Ga0213829, IMG submission 180665) | Enriched soil aggregate microbial communities from Iowa State University, Ames, United States - MC6-MC0896-MG | ecosystem: Environmental > Terrestrial > Soil > Unclassified | place: USA: Iowa...
ATCTCGGATCAATTGGTGATTCCACGAACGCGTAGCGAACGACGGCGCAGGATTTCGATAGACAGCAACAGCAGGACAGACAAAACGATCAGCAACGTTGCAGCAGCGAGAATCGTGGGACTAATCTGCTCACGCATTCCGGACCACATCTGACGAGGGATGGTGCGCTGCTCGACGCCGCCCAAAAACTGAACGATCACCGCCTCATCGAACGAAGTGATGAATGCGAACAGCCCGCCTGAAATGATGCCGGGGCGAATGAGCGGAAACGTCACGTTGAAAAATGTGTAGGTCGCCGATGCCCCCATGCTGGCGGCTGCGCGGGTCAGTGAATGATCGAACCCCACGAGCGTTGCAGTGACGGTCAGGATCACGAAAGGTGTACCCAGCACAGCGTGCGACAGGATCAGCGCGAGCAGGCTCTGGCCAATCCCCAACTTGCTGTAAAAAAAATACATGCCAGCCGCTGAAATGATCACCGGAACGATCATCGGCGAAATCAAAATGCCGGTGAGCAGGCGCTTGTAAGGCAGGTCAGCGCGGCTCAGCCCAATGGACGCAAGCGTACCGAGCGCGGTAGCGATCACCGTTGCACCACACGCCACCAGGAAACTGTTCTTGATCGACAGCACCCAAAGCGGGTCGTTGATCAGCTGGTGATACCAGCGCAGGGAAAATGCCTCCGGTTTCAGATGAAGCATGTCCGACGTGAAGCTGAAATACGGCTCGACGTTAAAGGACAACGGGATGATTACCAGAATCGGCACCACCAGAAACAGCAGCACGAGCAGGGCAAATCCGCGCACGGTGAAAAACCAGCAGCGTTCGAAAGGTCCGATGTAATTTGGAAGGCTCATGGCTCACCCCAACTTCATATTGGTAATGCCTACGAATCGGTCGTAGACCCAGTACATCAGCAGCACTACCACCAGAAGCAGGCTGGCAATTGCCGAGGCCAGACCCCAGTTCAAGGACGTCTGCATGTGATAAGCGATGAAGTTGCTGATCATCTGGCCGGTCCGGCCACCCACAAGTGCAGGCGTGATGTAGTAACCAACCGCGAGAATGAAGACCAGAATCCCCCCGGCACTGACACCCGGCAGGGACAGCGGAAAGTAGATCTTGAAAAAGGTGCGCATGGAGCTGGCGCCCATGGAGTGCGCGGCACGGATGTAGGTCTGGTCGACACCGCGCATAACGCTGTAAAGCGGCAGCACCATGAACGGCAGCAGAATATGCGTCATGGCGATGATCGTGCCGTACAGGTTGTACATCAGATCGAGCGGCTGATGGATGATGCCTAGACTGCGAAGGACATCGTTGAAAACGCCGTTTGACTGGAGAATCACGATCCAGGCGCTGGTCCGGACCAGCAGCGATGTCCAGAACGGCAGTAGCACGAGGATCATCAGCAAGTTGCTGAAGCGGTCCGGCAAGCTGGCCAGGAAGTACGCCAGCGGATAGCCCAGCAGAAAGCAGATAAAAGTGATCGCGACACTGACCGCCAGCGTCTTCAGCAGGTTGTCGACATAGATCTGCCGGCTTTCCGGCTGCTGGACGATGTCGCCGTTATCGTCGTATTGACGATCCAGCGCCGCCAGGTAATGAACCGCGGAAATCGACGGGGCCATTACCTTGAGCTGCGACCACGTTGCGGTTTCACCCCAGCGTTTGTCGATGCTGATCATTAGCGGCTTGAATTCGGTGATCCCAGCCTGACTCTGTTTTTCCAGGCCTCTCGCCGTCTTGTTCAACAGCAGCTTCATGCCGCTTTGAACGCGGTTCAAGTCAGTCCCGACCCGGTCCAGGTTCTGCGATTTGAGCAGCGCGAGAATATCGTTGCCGAGGACTGCAAACGTCTTCTCCTCAGGCAGCGCCTGCCGATCCCACTGCTTCAACTCGACTGCACTGTTCGGCATGTAGTCAGCGAGCGTGTCGTTTTGCACGCTGCGCATCAGCATGTCGCCGATCGGCATGAGAAAGAACACGGCGATAAATGCAAGCAGTGGCAAGACCAGGAGCACGGACTTGAACTTGTTCCGACGCTCGGCCTTGTCCAGGCTTTCCTTTATTGACTGGCCAACCTTCGGCTGCACAAACAGCCGATCCGCAGGCCCTTCAGACATTACAGGGCGATTCATGGAGTGATCTCCGTGTGAGCGGTGACGAAAGTTAGATAACGGTGTTGAGCGCTCGACAGTCGTCAGCACGCCACCCTACGGTCACCAGGGCGCCGGGGGTCGGCGTCGACTGGTTGACGCCATTCACCACTTTGACGATGAAGTCATCCTGGTCCGCGACGCTTAACCGCAGACGCAGGTGGTCCCCGTGATAGATCAGCTCTTGAATTTTTGCCGGTAGCCGGTTGTCACATTGACCGTCGGCCGGATCGAGGTAGACGCGCTCTGGGCGAATCGACAAGGTGGTTTTCGTGCCACGGGCGGTACTCGCGGATTTCGCCGCAACGGCCTTCACTCGGAGGTTGCCGACTTGCACCTGGCAGTAATCACCATCGCGCTCGATGACCTCACCCGTCAGCCGGTTGTTTTCACCGATGAAGCTGGCAACGAAAGCGGTCTCGGGTTTCTCGTACAGGTCGGACGGATTGGCCAGTTGCTGAACCACACCATCGTTGAACACCGCAATGCGATCGGACATGGTCAGTGCCTCAGTCTGATCGTGGGTGACGTAAACAACGGTAATGCCCAGCTGCTTGGAAAGGCGCTTGATCTCGTACTGCATTTGTTCGCGCAGTTGTTTGTCAAGCGCGCCGAGCGGCTCGTCCATGAGCACCAGGCGAGGTTCAAAAATCAGCGCGCGAGCCAGGGCCACTCGTTGTTTCTGCCCACCGGACAGTTGTGCCGGCATGCGATTGCCCAGCGGCCCCATGGCGACCATGTCCAGGGACTTCTTGACTTTGCCCTGGATGTCGCTTGAAGACAGGCCGCGGACCTTGAGTGGAAAAGCCAGGTTCTCAGCAATGGTCATGTGCGGGAACAATGCATAGTTTTGAAAGACCATGCCGATTCCGCGTTTCTGTGGCGAGATATCGTTGACCGGCTGGCGGTCGATGGAGATTTCCCCGTGAGTGACGGTTTCAAAACCCGCCAACATCATCAGGCACGTTGTCTTTCCAGAGCCAGACGGCCCAAGCATGGTGATGAATTCGCCTCGCTGAATATCCAGATTGAAGTTTTTGACCACGAGGTTTTCGCCATCGTAACTCTTCTGCACATTGCGAAAACTCACAAAGGATTCGGTTTGCATGTGAACACCCTTCTGCAATTCTTTGATCAGCTAAGTGCGAAGCCGTTTTTAACGGCGTACACACGGTTTCTCTTGTTCGCGAGGACTCAGGACAGCCATCAATCAGGCGTACGGACGCCCGTGTCTGATGGTCGACGCAGCAAACTCAAGAGGAATCTTTCGGCAGAAAAGGCTCAGGGCGAGCCCGGAATCGATAAGGTGTGATGGAGCGGCACAAAGCTGCGCACCCGACGGGGTTGGCGACGACTTACACCTGGCGATGCATTTTGCATTCATGGTTGTCTCCGGCGATTTTTGCGCCTGGCCCGGAGTCGAACCTCCGGGCACTGCGCGATTCAATCGACTTGTTGTTATGACGTTTCTATACCGTGCCTGACCGCCGCTAATACGGTTGGCCTAGGGGGTTCAGCACTTGATTTTGTTCATTTCAGGGTCATAGAACGCACGAAGGCTTGCCTCCACCTCATAGCGCTTGGTGGCCACCTCAATCTCATACTTGCCTTCTTTCACCCAGTCAGCCGTTGCACCTTCGGCGTTGCAGACATAGCCCATGGCGACGTTGCCGCCGATGAAGTGGCCGTACATGCCAGAGGTAGTGCGGCCGACGATTTCTCCGTTCCGATAGATCGGTTCTTCGTGGTAGTTGGTGGCCTCCGGGTCGAGGAACTTGAACAGGACCATGCGCTTTTTCACGCCTTCGGCTTTCTGCTTGAGCAACGCCTCTTTGCCGATGAAACCGCCGGCCTTGTTGAAGTCCGAGGCAAACGACAGCCCAGCTTCCAGCGGCGTGTCCTCCTCCACCACATCGTGGCCGAAGTGGCGATAGCCCTTCTCGATACGCAGCGAGTTCAGGGCGTGATAACCACACAACTTCAAGCCGTGCGGCTCACCCGCCGCGACGATTCGGTCGAATACATCCGGGGCGAATTCAGTCGGGATGTACAGCTCCCAGCCCAACTCGCCCACGTAGGTAATCCGTGACGCTCGTACGCGGGCATAGCCGAGTTCGATCTCCCTGGACGTGGCAAACGGGAAGCCTTCGTTGGAGAGGTCGTCTGTGGTCAGCGGTTGCAGCAAATTGCGGGCGTTAGGGCCCATCACGCTGATCACGGCCATCGACGAGGTGACATCGGTGTAGACCACATTCGCCTCGTCCGGCGTGTTGCGGCGCAGCCAGTTCAGTTCGCGCGTCTGCGTCCATGGACCGGTGACGATGAGGAACGACTCCTTCTCAAGTCGTGTCACGGTCAGGTCGGCCTCGATACCTCCGCGCTCATTGAGCCACTGGGTGTAGACGATCTTGCCCGGCTCGACATCGATGTTGTTGCTGCAAATGCGGTTGAGCACCGACATCGCATCGCGGCCCTGGACCAGTATCTTGGCGAAGGAGCTTTGATCAAACAGGCCGACGGTTTTGCGCACCGCGTTGTGTTCGGCTGCCGACCACTCGAACCAGTTTTGCTTGCCCCAGCTATAGCCGTATTCCGGCTTCTCACCCACTGGTGCGAAGAAGTTAGCGCGTTCCCAACCCACCACTTCGCCGTAGCAGGCGTTGGCGGCCACCAGGCGGTCATGGAGGATACTTTTGCGTGCGTTGCGAGCGGACTCGAACTGACGGAAAGGCCAGTGCATGGCATAGAGCAGGCCCAAACCTTCCGTGGTGCGGTCATACAGGTACTGAGAGTTACCCTGGAAAGGCAAATTACGTTTGATGTCGACGTCCCACAGATCCATCGGGGCGTGACCTTTGGCGATCCACTCGGCAAGCACTTTACCGGCGCCGCCCGCTGACTGTATGCCAACTGAGTTGAAGCCTGCGGCGACAAAATAGTTGCGCAACTCAGGTGCTTCGCCCAAGTGGTAGCGGTCATCGGGGGTAAAACTTTCAGGGCCGTTGAAGAACACTTGCAGCCCGGTCTTCTCCAGCGCAGGGATTCGGCGAATGGCCGCTTCCAGGTAGGGTTCCAGGTGATCGAAATCAGGTGGCAATTCATCAAAACTGAAGCTGTCGGGAATGCCTTCATGGCCCCAGGGTTTGGCGTTGGGCTCAAAGGTGCCGATCAGCAGCTTGCCGGCGTCGGTCTTGAAGTAGTTGTAGTAGTCCAGGTCACGCAGTGTCGGCAGCATTATGCCGTTGATTTGCGGCATCGGCTCCGTGACCACGTAGTAGTGTTCTGCGGCGTGGAGGGGAATGTTGACCCCGGCTTTCTTGCCGAAATTACGCGCCCACATACCGGCGCAGTTCACCACGAACTCAGCGTCGATATCGCCCTGAGCCGTGACGACGCCGGCGGCCTTGCCATCCTTGATCTTGATGTCCAGGACCTGGGTGTTTTCAATGATTTTAGCGCCGCCCATTCGAGCACCCTTGGCGAGTGCCTGGGTGACGTCAACCGGGTTGACCACACCGTCCAACGGCAAATACACGCCGCCGACGATGTCTTCGATGTTCAGCAGCGGCCATAGATCAAGCGCTTGCTCAGGGTTGACCACTTCACATGGAAAGCCACAGAGCTTGGCCATCGACGCGCCGCGCTTGAGTTCGGTGAAACGTTCCTGGTGCGTTGCGACACTCAGGGAACCGTTACGCACGAAGCCTGTGGCCTGGCCCGTTTCTGCTTCCAGGCCTTCGTACAAACCAGCGCTGTACTTGGCCAGCATGCTCATGTTGTAAGTCGCGCGCAGAGTCGGCACCAGGCCGGCGGCATGCCAGGTCGTGCCACAGGTCAGCGTCTTGCGCTCCAACAGCACGACATCTTTGATGCCCAGTTTGGTCAGGTGGTATGCAACGCTGCACCCGATAACCCCACCACCGACGATGACTACACGAGCCGAACTCGGAACGGTATTGCTCATTTTAAAACTCCAGGGCCAGCACCCCAGGCAGGGCAACTGGCTCGACGATTGGGGGTGCTTAGAACACGATGGTTTTATTGCCGTACACGAGCACGCGATCTTCGAGATGGTTTCGAAGCCCACGGGCCAATACGGTTTTTTCGACGTCTTTGCCTAACCGCACAAGATCATCGACAGACTGTTCGTGGCTGACGCGCGCGACGTCCTGCTCAATGATCGGCCCCTCGTCGAGGTCTTCGGTCACGTAGTGACAGGTCGCGCCGATCAGCTTTACCCCACGACGGGATGCCTGGTGATACGGCTTTGCGCCGATGAACGAGGGCAGGAAGCTGTGATGGATGTTGATCACTTTGTGGCGGTATTTTTCACACAGGTTCTGCGGCAGGATCTGCATGTAACGCGCGAGGACGATGCAGTCCGCGCGGTACTCATCGATCAGTTGTTCGGTTTTGGCAAACCCTGCAGCCTTGTTGTCTTTGTCGACCGGCACGTATTCGAATGGAATGCCGTACCACTCGACCAGACTGCGCAAATCCTCATGGTTGGAAATCACGCAGGCGATGTCACAGACCAGGTCACCGGTTTTCCAACGGTCCAGCAAATCGGTCATGCAGTGCGAGCCTTTGCTGCACATCAACACCACACGTTTGCGCTGGTCACTGTCGACCAGACGCCAGTTCATCGACATCTCTTGCGCGAGCGGTTCGACTTTGCGTTTCAACACTTCGATGTCAAATGGCAGGGTCTCCGCGCGAACAACCATGCGACTGAAGAAGCGATTGCTCTCTTCGTCAGAGAACTGCGAGGCCTCCTCAACCCAACCGCCATGACTGGCGAAAAGACCCGCCGTGCGGGTGATGATTCCCACCCGGTCTGGACAATCGAAAGCGAATGTATAGGTACGCTTGGCGCTCATTTCAGACTCCTTGGGACAGGGCAGCTTCAAGAGCCGGAACGGCTTCGAACAAATCGGCAACCAGGCCATAGTCAGCAACGCGGAAAATCGGCGCTTCTTCGTCCTTGTTGATCGCAACGATGATTTTGGAATCTTTCATGCCGGCCAAATGTTGAATGGCACCCGAGATACCGACAGCGATGTACAAGTCAGGCGCCACGATCTTGCCTGTCTGGCCAACCTGCATATCGTTGGAAACGAAACCTGCATCGACGGCTGCGCGAGAGGCACCCACCGCAGCACCCAGCTTGTCGGCGACTTTTTCCAGCAGCGCGAAATTTTCGCCACTGCCCATGCCACGACCGCCGGAAATGACGATCTTGGCCGAGGTCAATTCGATCCGGTCAGAGACGCTGAAATCGGCACTCAGAAATTTGGAAAGACCGGTGTCGTGAGAGACGGTAATGGCCTTGATGGGCGCCAATGCACCCGTGCGTTCGGCAGCTGCAAACGCGGTGGTACGAACGGTCAGCACCTTGACGGCGTCAGAGCATTCAACGGTCGCCAGGGCATTGCCGGCGTAGTACGGCCGAACAAATGTGTTCGACGAAACGATTTCCACAACGTCACTGACCTGGGCGACATCCAGCAATGCGGCCACACGAGGAAGCAAATTTTTGCCGTACGCCGTAGAGGCGGCAATGACATGACCATAGGTCGAGGTCTTCACCAGCTCGGTCACCAGAGCGGCCACATTCTCGACACCTTGATCGGCATACTCAGGCGCATCTGAAATCAGTACGCAACTCACACCTGCAAACGCAGCCAACACCTCCGCGACACTGCCCGCATGCTGACCTGCTACCAAAACGTCGACGTCCGCCCCAAGGCTCGCAGCCGCTGAAAGAGCGTTCAAGGTGCCCGATTTAAGAGTCCCTTCGTAGTGCTCAGCAATCAATAAAACAGCCATCAGATCACCCCCGCTTCGTTCTTCAGCTTCTCGACCAGTTCTTGAACGCTACTCACACGAATGCCTGCCTTGCGCTCAGGCGGCGCCGAGACCTTGATGACTTTCAAACGAGGAGCGATATCGACACCAAGGTCGCTGGCATCAATGACCTCCAGTGGTTTTTTCTTCGCTTTCATGATGTTCGGAAGAGAGGCGTAGCGTGGTTCATTCAGGCGCAGGTCAGCGGTGATCACTGCTGGCAACCGCAAGCTTCTGGTTTCTAGTCCGCCGTCGACCTCGCGAATGACATTGACCCACTCACCGACGACGTTGATTTGCGAAGCGAAGGTGCCTTGAGCGCTGCCCATCAAGGCGGAAAGCATTTGACCGGTCTGGTTGTTGTCACCATCGATGGATTGCTTGCCCAGGAGAACAATGCCGGGTTCTTCACGCTGGGTGACCGTGTAGAGAAGTTTGGCAATCGCAAGGGGTTCCAGATCGCTACCCGCCTTGATCAGCACGGCTCTGTCTGCACCCATTGCCAGTGCGGTTCGCAACTGCTCCTGACAAGCGTCAGGACCCACCGATACAGCGATGATTTCGCTGGCCTGCCCGCTTTCCTTCAATTGAAGTGCGGCCTCCACAGCGATCTCGCAAAAGGGGTTTATCGACATTTTTACGTTGCTTAACTCAACGTCAGATTCATCCGCTTTGACACGGACTTTGACGTTGGCGTCTAAGACACGCTTCACCGCCACCAGCACCTTCATAGCAACCTCCGAATAAGTCCAAACCTCTGGAATCCGATGCTATAAGCCCCTATAGATGCTTACAAACGATCTATATAGGGCACATGGATAAGCAGGACTTATTCGTTGTTGATTGCCTTAACATGCGTTGGAAGTTCGTGCCGGGCGCTCGCGGACGATGCGAATAACGTTCGGAGCGAGTGATAGCGCCAACGCTAAGGTAACCGCAGAGTTTGAAAACGGAAGAACGAAACGGCGAAAGCTGATAGACGAATAATAGGGCGCAAACAGGCTAAACCTGCGTCAGTTTGTCTCTGTAGTTTTCGTCGTCGCCCCTACCACTTCCCGAATCTTGTCCATCAACGCCTGCGCAGCTGGCGATTGAAGCGACCCCGCTCGGGAGATCAGACCAATCGGTCGCGTGGTGTGGCTAAGGGAAAGCGGCAGTCGCACCAGATCACCGCTGGCCATTTCGTGTTCCAGCTGATGTGCCGAAACGGCAGCGAGCATATCTGAGCGCAGCAACACACCGCGCAAAATCGCCAAGTCGCCCGTTTCAATCACGGGGATGGGCGCGGAGATACCGATGTGGGCGAAAAATGCGTCCAGCAATTGTCGCGCCGGGGAGCCGGCGCGAGGCAGTATCCAGCGGGCACCACTCAAGTCTTCATAGACTGGCGTCCGCTCCAACCAAGGGTGGTTGCGGCGTACCAGGATCACCATTTCTTCCTGTAGCAACTCCTCGCTATGCAGGTCGCTGGCGTAGGCCGACGGGCGTAGAGCGCCGAGGACAAAATCCACATCGCCAGCTCGCAGCTCACTGGCCAACAAGTCGAACGGGCTTTCATTGGTGACGATTCGTACATGAGGATGTTCCAGGGTCAGGCGCACGATGGCTTCGGGCAGTATTCCCGTGCGTCCCAGAGGCAAGGCCCCCACGTGCACTGCACCTTGAAGGGAGCCACCCAACGCGGCGATGTCCGCATCGATGTGACGCAGCTCATTCAGTGCTCGGCGCACCCGCAGCAACACCGCAAGGCAGGCGCGGGTGGGCAGCAAGCCATGGGGCGTGCGTTCAAACAGGCTAGAGCCACTGCCCTGTTCAAGGACTTTGATGGCGGCACTGATCGCTGGCTGGGATACCCCAAGGATACTCGCCGTGGTCTGCATATGGTGGGTTTCACAGAGCTTCGCGAACACCTCCAGGCGTCGGGCCTGGAACAAATAAAGCGGCTCGGCGGCGTGCCCCTTTACCTGCCCCAGCAAACGTGGCACGGCAAGCAATTCATCCATGGCACGACGAGCGCGAGGAAGCACGCCCTCACCATAATCGGTCAGACGCATACCATTGACGTTGCGCTCAAACAAAGAGACTCCAAGGCGTTTCTCCAACGCAAGGATGGCGCGCGTCACAACGGGCTGAGCACGGAAAAGTACGGCGGACGCCCTGGATACACTGCCGTATTCAACGACACGAAGGAAGGCACGAATCTGCATGAGATTGGGCAGTTCAAGACTGTGCATGTGCACCTACCGTGTTATCGAGGAAGCGGCCGTACAGCATGCAGAACTCATCCTGATAAGTAAAACGCATACCTCTTGCAGCCGAACGCATTATTCACCACAGACCCCAAGTGCGAATGTGGGCCCTATCAAACAGCCGCAAGAAGAGCCCTCCAATGATCAATACAAAAAAAACCGCACTGATTGTTAGCGCCCACTCCGCCGATTTCGTCTGGCGCGCAGGTGGCTCCATTGCACTACATGCACAACAGGGTTACGCCGTTCATATCGTGTGCCTCTCCTATGGCGAAAGGGGTGAATCAGCCAAGCTCTGGCGCAAAGGCGAGATGTCGGAAGACAAGGTTAAATCCGCACGGCGCAGCGAGGCCGAGGCCGCAGCGGAGATCCTTGGCGCGAGCGTGGAATTCTTCGACATCGGCGACTATCCGATGCGCGCTGACAAAGAAACGCTGTTTCGTTTGGCCGATGTGTTTCGTCGTGTGCAACCGGATTTTGTGCTCAGTCACTCGATCAAAGACCCTTACAACTACGACCATCCGTTGGCCATGAACCTGACCCAAGAGGCGCGCATCATCGCCCAGGCGGAAGGTTATAAGCCCGGTGAAAAAATCGTCGGTGCGCCACCGGTCTACAGCTTTGAACCGCATCAGCCTGAACAGTGCGAATGGCGACCGGATGTCCTGCTGGATATCACCGAGGTCTGGGACAAGAAGTATGCGGCCATCCAGTGCATGGCCGGCCAGGAGCATCTCTGGGAGTACTACACCCGCGTCGCTCTGCAACGCGGCGTGCAGGCTAAGCGCAACGTGGGCATCGCCTCTACCCGCAACATTGTTTATGCCGAGGGTTACCAGAGCATCTTCCCACGGGTAACGGAGAACCTGGCATGAGCGCTCTGATCGGAAAAACCGGTATTGTCGTGCGCAATATTTCCCGCGCCGACTCGGCACTGATCGATGAACTGGATCGCTTCGGCGTTGCGACCGTGCATGAAGCTCAGGGTCGCAAAGGCTTATTGGATTCAGCCATCCGCCCAATCCAGCAAAACCAAAGCATCAGCGGAACGGCTGTGACAGTGTTGGTTGCGCCGGGTGACAACTGGATGTTTCACGTCGCCGTCGAACAATGCCAACCCGACGATATTCTGGTGGTTGCGACATCTTCGCCCTGCACCGATGGCTACTTCGGCGACTTGCTAGCCACCTCATTGATGGCTCGGGGGGTACGCGCCCTGATAATCGACGCAGGGGTCCGCGATACTCGAACTCTGCGAGACATGGGCTTCAAGGTCTGGTCACGGGCAGTTCATGCCCAAGGCACGGTCAAGGAAACCCTCGGCTCGGTCAACGTTCCGATCATCTGTGCCGGCCAATGGGTCGAGCCCGGTGATGTGGTTGTGGCTGACGATGACGGCGTGGTCATTGTCCGCCGCGAAGAGTTACCAGACGTCGTTGAAACCAGCCGCAAACGCGCTCGATTCGAAGAGCAGAAACGTGTGCGCTTGGCTGCTGGCGAATTGGGCCTGGATATCTACGAGATGCGTCAGAAGCTCGCTGACCGGGGTCTGACCTATTACGACAGCCTTAGCGACCTGAAAGGATGACCCCATGAGCCAGACTCGTATTCCGTGCCTGATGATGCGCGGTGGCACCTCCAAAGGCGCGTACTTTCTTGCACCTGACCTGCCCGCCGAAGAGGCGGTGCGGGATCGGGTGTTGTTGGCAGTCATGGGATCGCCCGATGCTCGACAGATCGATGGTATCGGCGGCGCTAATTCGTTGACTAGCAAGGTCGCGATCATCCGCCGCTCGGAGCGGGCGGACGCCGATGTCGATTACCTATTCGCGCAGGTTCTGGTCGAGCAAGCCCAGGTCGATTATGGCCAGAACTGCGGGAACATCCTGGCGGGTGTTGGGCCATTCGCCATCGAGCGCAGGCTGGTCGCCGCCCAAGGCGCGCTTACTTCGGTGCGGATTTTCATGGAGAACACCGGTCAGATTGCCATTGCCCATGTCCCAACCCCTGACGGTACGGTCAGTTATGCGGGTGAAGCCCACATCGATGGCGTTCCCGGCAGCGGCGCCCCCCTGATTATCGAGTTTGAAGACATTGCCGGATCCAGCTGCGGCGCATTGTTGCCAACTGGCAACCCCACAGACCGTTTCGACGGCATTGACGTGACTTGCATTGATAACGGCATGCCGGTGATTTTGATTCGAGCCACCGATGTCGGCCGCAGCGGCTACGAAAGTGCCGAACAACTGGACGTCGACAGCGAACTCAAAGCCGTACTCGAATCCATCCGTTTACAGGCGGGGCCATTCATGAATCTGGGGGATGTCAGCCAGCGCAGCGTACCGAAAGTGTCCTTGATTGCAGCTCCCCGTGAGGGGGGCGTAATTTGCAGTCGCACCTTCATCCCCCATCGCTGCCACACGTCAATCGGGGTATTTGGTGCCGTGAGTGTAGCGTCCGCCTGCCAGATTCCGGGCTCTGTCGCCGATGGACTGACCCAAGTGCAACCAAGTGCACGAGTACAGCTCTCGGTAGAACATCCGACGGGCGAGTTTACCGTCGAACTGCACATGCAAAACGGTGAGTTAGCCGGTTGCGGTCTGCTGCGCACGGCCCGGCTGCTGTTCGACGGTAACGTGTGTATTCCCCAGAGTGTCTGGCAGAACGAGGTGACTCAATGAGCATGAAAACCTTTACGCTGATAGGCTTCGGTGAGGCTGGAGCCATTTTCGGCGAGGATCTTGCAACCTCGGGTGTGACCGTTTACGCCTATGATCGCCTGCAAGAAAACCCCAGTACTCGCGCGGCTCTCTACTACAAGGCCGATCAATGCGGCGTGCTGCTATGCGACAGTTTCGCCCACGCTATTGCGCGAGCAGACTGGGTCATTTCAGCGGTGACCGCCGATGAGGCTTTGGCAGTGGCTCAGGCCGCGGCTGTGCTGATGAGACCCGATCAATTGTTCATCGATATCAATTCGGTTGCCCCGTCCACCAAGCGGGCAGCATTCGCCGCTATGCAGCGCCATGGCGTCGGCTATATCGATGCTGCCGTCATGGCCCCGGTACCTCCCCAGCGCTTGAAAACACCCATTTTGCTCGGCGGAGCAGTTGCCGGACAGGTGGCTGAACAGCTCGATGCACTGGGCATGAACGTACGCCGGGTGGCCGATGAGGTCGGCGTCGCTTCAGCGATCAAGATGTGTCGCAGCATCATGATCAAGGGCCTGGAAGCGCTGACGACCGAATGCTTGAGCACCGCACGCCAGTATCAGGCGGAATGCGAGGTGCTGGCCTCATTGCATGAGAGCTTTCCGCAGATGGGCTGGGACAGTACGCTGCCGCATTACTTGATCAGCCGAGTGGCCGAACATGGCCTGCGTCGTTCCGAAGAAATGAAAGAAGTAGCAAAAACCTCGACCGACATGGGTGTGGTGCCGAACATGAGCCTGGCAATCGTCAACGCCCAACGTGGCCTGGTGGATGCCATGGTGGATGCCGATCTTGACTACCCCAGCATCGAGCCTTTCGACTGGCTGCACCTGGTTGATACGCTTTATGGCAGCCCACTCACCCGGGAAAGTCTGGCGGAGGAAAAGCGTTAACATGAGCTTTTCCCCCGAGAACGGTTCATGGACTTAAAACAACTCGAATGTTTCGTACGGGTCGCCGAATTCGGAAGCTTTACCAAAGCGGCCGCGGTATTGAATATCTCCCAGTCGGTGGTCAGCCGCCAGGTTCGACAACTGGAAGTCGAATTACAGGAGCATCTGCTGCTGCGCCATGGCCGTGGCGTGTTGCTGACAGCTTCCGGCCAGCGGCTGTTCGATCACGGAAAAGGCATCTTGCGGCAGGTGCAAGTGGCTCGCGAGGAGTTGCGCGAGCAACGTGATACCTTGTCCGGCAAAGTGGTGATCGGGCTTCCACCGAGCATTTCCCGACGCCACACCGTGGCCCTGGTGTCAGCCTTTCGCGAGCGATTCCCCGGTTGTTCCTTGGGTATCAAGGAGGGTTTGAGTCATTCCATGCGAGAGTGGCTGTTGCTGGGCCGTCTGGATTTCGCCCTCCTGTTCAACCCCGCCCACAGTGCTCAGCTGCACTATGAGCACATCCACTCTGAGCCATTGATGTTGATCGGCGCCTCCAACTCGGACCTGCCTGATACGGTCGCGATGCAAGACCTTGGGCGCTATCCACTGATCATTCCCAGCGAACCTCATTCGCTGCGTCGACTGGTCGAAACCCAGGCCTCACGCCACGACATCAAACTGGATGTGTGCCTGGAAATCGACAGCATTCCCTCGCTCCTGGAGCTGATCAATCTGGGCATGGGTTACGGCGTGTTGTTCCGATCTGCCCTCGCCGCCCGCAACAGCCTGCCTGACGGATTGAAAGCGGCGCAGATTGTCGAGCCGTCCATCCCTACCCATTTGTTTATCGCGACATCCGAGCAGCGACCGCTGACGCGTCTGGCCGAGAAGACGTTGGCGATGGTCCGTGAGATATGCATACCTTGATGTCACGCATGCAAAAACAGCATAGCTGCTAGTACTTGGGCTTTGTTGTTCGAGACGCTTGCAAAGCCGAACATCAGGTATCGCTTTCAAACGCAGATCTATGAAGGACATCTGATGAAAAGTTGCCTGGCTCCGGATTCCAATCCCACCCAACCTGCGCACGCCCTGCCAGCGGGTGCCTGGGACGCACACTGCCACGTGTTCGGCCCTGCCGCTCAATTCCCTTACGCCGCCGACCGCAGCTACACCCCGCCCGACGCGCCTTTTGAAACCCTGCGAGCGTTGCACGATCACCTGGGGTTTAGCCGTGGCGTTATCGTCCAGGCCAGCTGCCACGGCACTGATAACCGCGCCATGCTCGATGCCATTGCCCGTAGCGACGGACGTTATCGCGGCGTGGCAATCGTCGACGGTAGCGAAACCGACGCCCAACTCGCGGAGATGGATGCCGGCGGCGTGCGCGGGGTTCGTTTCAATTTTGTCGCGCACCTGGGCGGCGCACCCGATCTGGAGGTTTTTGATCGCACCGTCGATCGGCTCGCGCCGCTGGGCTGGCATGTGGTGCTGCATCTCGACGCTCAGGACATCCTGACCTATGTCGATCGTCTGGCCCGGATCCCCGTGCCGTTCATCATCGATCACATGGGTCGAGTCAAGGCTGAAGAAGGCGTTGAACAATCGTCCTTCCTGGCCCTGCTCGATCTGATGGAAAATCCCCTGGCCTGGGTCAAGGTGTGTGGCGCCGAGCGAGTGTCCAGCGGTCGTCGACCGTTCGATGATGCTATCCCCTTCGCCGAACGACTGATTCAGGTAGCACCGGATCGCGTGCTATGGGGCACCGATTGGCCACATCCCAATATCAGCAAAGATATGCCCAACGACGGCGGTCTGGTGGATCTGATGTTCCGCTTCTGCACCGACCCGTCACTGCGCCAGAAACTATTGATCGATAACCCGCTGAAACTGTACGGACGCTGACAGCAGGACCTTTTGCCACACCTCCAACAATAAGATGGCAGTGAGTAAACCTTATGAATCCTATCCCTGTGCCCGCTCAGGTCGAGACACCGACCAGCGCTAACGTAAAGACCAAGCAACCGTTTTACCGTGCGATGTATTTCCACGTCCTGCTGGGGATCGTCGTCGGTGTGCTTGTCGGTCACTTCTGGCCTGACTTCGCTGCTGACCTCAAACCGCTGGGCGATGCGTTCATCAAACTGATCAAGATGATCATCGGCCCCGTCGTTTTCTGTACGGTGGTCACCGGCATCGCCGGCATGCGGGACTTGAAAAAGGTCGGCCGTGTCGGCGGCAAGGCGCTGCTGTACTTCGAAATCATTTCGACGGTCTCGCTACTGATCGGGTTGATCGGCGGCCACCTCTTCAACCCGGGTGGCGGCTTCAACGTTGACGTCAATACGCTCGACGCCTCCGCCGTCACCGGGTTCGCGGAAAAAGCCCAGCACTTGCACATGGTCGACTTCCTGATGGGCATCATTCCCAGCACGTTCACCCAGGCATTCGCAGAGGGCAACGTGCTGTGCATCTTGCTGGTCTCGGTGCTGTTCGGATGTGCGCTGTCGGCTATGGGAGAGAAAGGCAAGCCGGTGTACGACATCATCGAAGGCTTGTCAGGTGTGTTTTTCCGCATCGTTCACATCATCGCCAAACTGTCTGCGATTGGCGCTTTCGGTGCCATCGCGTTCACCGTCGGCACTTACGGCGTCGAATCGCTGCTGCCGCTTCTGAAATTGATCGGCAGTTTCTACTTGCTCTGCATATTTTTCGTGGTCGTTGTACTTGGCGGCGTTGCACGGCTTTGCGGCTTCAGCATTCTGCGCTTCCTCGCCTACATCAAAGAGGAATTGCTGGTGGTGCTGGGCACCAGTTCCTCAGAAGTGGTTTTGCCGCAGATCATGGACAAAATGGAACGTCTAGGTTGCTCCAAACCCGTCGTGGGCCTAGTGATTCCGACCGGTTATTCCTTCAACCTCGATGGCACGAACATCTACCTGACGATGGCCGTGCTGTTCATTTCCCAGGCGCTGAACATCGACTTGACCCTGTCTCAGCAACTGACTTTGGTGATCGTGGCGATGCTGACCTCCAAAGGGGCCAGCGGGGTGTCCGGTGCAGCCTTCGTGATGTTGACCAGCACCTTGATGGTCGTACCAATCGTCCCCGTAGCCGGCATGGTGTTGATCCTCGGCATCCACCGTTTCATGGGCACAGGGCTGGCCATGACCAACCTGGTAGGCAACGGCGTGGCGACGCTGGTGGTCTCCGCGTGGGAAAAAGAGCTAGACCGCAAAAAACTGGCTCAAGAGCTGGGCTGCAAGGCTTAACACTCTCCCCCCTAACAACTTCCAATCGAGTGCCTGTTCGGTCCAGTACCGAACAGCGGCTCGTCGTGTCAGGAAAACAATAAAAATGAACCGTACCCTGTTTATCGCAATGTTCGTACCCGGTGTCTGCTGGAGCATTTCCTCGACGGCCGCAGGCTTTATCGAGGACAGCAAGGCGAGCGTTGAAGCACGTAATTTCTACTACAACGGTGACTTTCGAGATGGCGTTGGTGTATCCAAGCGAGATGAATGGGCCCAAGGTTTTTTGCTCAACTATGAGTCCGGGTTTACCCAAGGAGCGATTGGTTTGGGCGTCGATGCGCTGGGATACGCCGGGTACCAATTGGACTCCAGCCCCGACCGCTCCGGCAGTGGATTATTGCCCCGACGCGCGTCCGGTGAGGCCGCTGATGAATACTCTAAAGGCGGACTCGCAGCCAAGGCCAGGTTTTCCAAAACCACCCTGACTTACGGCATCGCACTGCCCAGGGTGCCCGTCCTGCAATTCAATGGCAGTCGGCTGTTTCCCCAGACTTTTCAAGGTACGCAAGTCAGCTCCAGCGAAATCGAACATTTGACGGTGAACGTCGCTCAGTTTGATAAAACCGTCACCCCGGACTCTACCGATCAACGGGATATCGGCATCGCGGCCAAGGACGGACGTTATCGGGCCACCGGCGTCGGTGACCACTTCCGTTATGGTGGCGGCAGCTATCAAATCACTCCGACACTGACCGGTAGCTATTACTACGGCGCACTGGATGATGTGTATCGCCAGCAGTTCCTCGGCCTGATACACACCACACGCGTCGGTAAAGGCAAAATGACCACCGATCTACGCGCCTTCTCCAGTCGCGATATCGGCGCCGCAAAAGCAGGCGAGGTCGATAACCGGGCCTATTCCGCGGCTGTGGGCTACAACTTCGATAGCGGCCACAGCGTACTGGCCACTTATCAAGTCATGAAGGGTGCAACCGGCTTCCCCTACATCAACAACCCCTACCTGCCCAATTATGTGCAATACCATGACTTTGGTAGCGCTGGTGAACGTAGCTGGCAATTGCGCTACGGTTACAACTTCGCGCCGATGGGCATTCCTGGCCTAACCTTTTTCACTGCCTACATACGCGGGACGGGTCTGGACAAACCGGGTGCCGAAAAGGAATGGGAACGCGACATCGATTTGACCTACGCTTTTCAAGACTTCCTGAAAGGCTTCTCTGTCCGCCTGCGCAACGCGACCTATCGCAGCGACGATGGCCGCGACATTGATGAAAACCGATTGATCGCCAGTTACTCGTTTTCTTTGTTTTAAATAACGCTCAAAAAAAACCCGACGCAAGCGTCGGGCAAAGTGCACCAAGCAGAGAGCAATTCCTTTGATCAGCTCGGCTAATAGCCGCTATCCCTCACCGAATCTGGTACTTCGATGGCAAGCCGACCCACACGGCTTAACGGCTAAATTCAGACGATCATTTTGCAAGCCAGGCGTTGAAGCGTTCGTTCAGCTCGTCAGCATGATCACCCCACCACTGCGAATTCACCTGCAATGCCGTCGCAAAGTTGGCCGGATCGGTTGGCATACTCGACTTCATATCGGCGTGAACCAGTGGCTGGGACGACTTGCGTGTCGGGCCATAAGCGATGTACTGACTCTGGTCAGCCATAATCTGAGTCGAGGTTGCGAAACGCAGGAAATCCATGGCCTTGGCTTTATTGGGTGCACCCACCGGCACGGCCCACACATCGATGTCATACATCTGGCCGTCCCAGATGATTTTGAATGGTTGTTTTTCTTTCGCCTGTGCGGCCCAGATCCGACCATTCCAGGCAGAAGTCATCGTGACCTGACCATCTGCCAGCAACTGGGGAGGTTGCGCGCCAGCTTCCCACCAGATGACCTGGCTCTTGATCGAGTCGAGCTTTTTGAAAGCACGCTGAAGCCCCTCATCGGTCTCCAGTGTTTCGTACACCTGATCACGAGGAACACCATCCGCTAACAGAGCCCATTCGAGGTTCGCCTGGGGCGCTTTGCGCAAGCCACGCTTGCCGGGGTATTTTTTGAGGTCGAAGAAATCAGCCAGTGTTGTGGGGGCCTGTCCCTTGAAGGCATTGGTGTTGTAAGCGACCGCCGTGCTCCAGATGTACGCACCGACTCCGCAATCGTTCAGCGAACCTGGCAGGAAATCCGTCGCCGTGGAGCCATCGGGCGCAGGGGCAAGATCTTTCGCCGGGTTGATACGCTCCAGCAGGCCGGCATTACAGGCCCGCACGGCATCCGGCATTTCCATATCGATCACATCCCAGGCCACTTTTTTCGAGTCAACCTGGGCTTTAAGCTGGGCAATACCTCCCGAGTAATCTTCGGTACGGATCTTGACGCCTGTTTTATCGGCATAGGGTTTGATGGAGGACTGTTGCTGAGCCGCGGCGACACTCCCGCCATAGGTAACAACCGTGAGGTTTTCTTGCGCCATCACGGCGAAGGAGGTCAAGCCAGAGACGAGAACTAACGCTAATTTTTTCATGATGCTCCCGATAGATTTCTAGTAAGGAAGGCAGTGTGTTCATTGAGTTCGTTATTGTTCTGTTCCACGCATCGCACTAGTCACGCTTCGGTCGCTCAATCGCGTAGCGACTCTCTCTCCTCTACATGCTGGTGTAGTTGGGCCCCCCGCCTCCCTCGGGTACACGCCAAACGATGTTCTGACTCGGGTCCTTGATGTCACAGGTTTTGCAGTGCAGACAGTTCTGCGCATTGATCTGAAATCGGCTTGCTGACGCATCCTCCACAATCTCGTACACACCGGCAGGACAGTACCGTTGCGCAGGCTCGTCATAGGTGGGCAAGTTGAAAGCAATGGGTACCGAAGCGTCCCTGAGCGTCAGGTGACAAGGCTGATCTTCTTCATGGTTGGTGTTCGAGAGATAGACCGACGAGGTCTTGTCGAAACTCAGGATGTTATCGGGCTTGGGATAATCAATGACCGAAGCACTGCCGACGGGAAGCATGGTTGAGTGATCGGGGGTCTTGTCGTGGAATGTCCAGGGCAATTTTCCTTTCAGCAGATTCAGATCAACCCAGGCGTAGGCGGCCCCGATCAGATTTCCGAACCGGTGCATCGCCGGCCCGAAATTGCGCTGCTGGTGCAATTCTTGGTAAATGGACGATGCCCTGAATTTCCCGTCATACGCGACCAGGTCCTGGCCTGAAGATTCATTGACAGCCAACGCTTCAAAGATGGTTTCAGCCGCCAGCATTCCGGACTTCATGGCGGTGTGGGAGCCTTTGATCTTGGCGAAATTCAGCGTACCGGCATCACAGCCGATCAGCAGGCCACCCGGAAAGTGCATTTTCGGCAAGGACTGAAGCCCCCCTTTTGCGATGGCGCGCGCGCCGTAGCTGATGCGAGAGCCACCACGCAGATACTGCTCGTAAAGAGGGTGATGCTTGAGCTGCTGAAGCTCATCAAACGGCGAAAGGTAGGGATTGCGATAGTTCAGATCCACGACCTGCCCAATGACCACCGTGCCGTCTTCCAAGTGATACATGAAGGCGCCGCCCTGGGTGCCACTCTGGGTCAATGGCCAGCCAGTGCTATGAATGACCAGCCCGGGAACATGCTGTTCGGCAGGGATTTCCCAGACTTCCTTGATGCCCAGCCCGTAGTGTTGGGGATCGGACCCGGCATCGAGGTGATACTGTCTGATCAGTTGTTTGCCCAAGTGCCCGCGGCAGCCTTCGGCGAAGATAGTTTGCTTGCCGATCAGCTCGATACCGGGCGTGAAGCCACCTTTGTGCTCGCCGGTTCGGCCGACGCCCATGTCGGCGGTCAA
>Ga0213829_1001085_pt1 | contig 20898 bp, 20 predicted proteins | sample MC6MC0896MG_FD_180665 | JGI IMG/M metagenome (GOLD analysis project Ga0213829, IMG submission 180665) | Enriched soil aggregate microbial communities from Iowa State University, Ames, United States - MC6-MC0896-MG | ecosystem: Environmental > Terrestrial > Soil > Unclassified | place: USA: Iowa...
GGCATGCCGCCAACGGCCGGTGAAGGGATCGGCATCGACCGCCTGGTGATGCTGCTGACCAACTCCCCGTCGATCCGCGACGTGATCCTGTTCCCGCACATGCGGCCGCAAGCGTAAATGTTTCAATTAAAAAGCCGCCTGACATAGGCGGCTTTTTATTGCCTGTCTGGTACAAACGTATCAAATGGTTACTTTGAAGTAAGAGAGGAATTGCTGTCGTGAACCGTGCAATGGCTCAAGAGGGTGCAGTGGGAATCGCTACTGCGGTCGCTGAAAGTGTTCAGTACCAGGGTCGCAAGGCCAGCCGACAGGGCAGCGAGCAGCGTCGACAGGACATTCTCGATGCGGCGATGCGCATTGTTGTGCGCGATGGCGTGCGGGCCGTAAGGCACCGTGCGGTGGCGGCCGAGGCCGGTGTGCCGCTGTCGGCCACCACTTACTATTTCAAGGATATCGATGACCTGCTCACCGATACCTTCGCCCAATACGTGGAGCGCAGCGCGGCGTTCATGGCCAAGTTGTGGGCCAACAATGAAGGTCTGCTGCGGGAAATGGTCGCCTATGGCGATGGCAGTGCCGAGTCCCGCTCGCAACTGGCAGACGACATTGCGCGGCTGACGTCCGACTATGTTCATCGTCAATTGCAGAACCGTCGCGAACACTTGATGGCCGAGCAGGCATTCCGCCAGGAGGCGTTGTTGAACCCGCGCCTGGCGCAGTTGGTGCGTTCGCACCAGCAAATCCTGTTGCAGGGCACCTGCCACTTTTTCGAAGTATTGGGTTCGCGCGAGCCGCAACAAGATGCCAAAGTGTTGACGGCGATTATCGGACGGATGGAATATCAGGGCCTGCTCAACGACGCCGAGCCTGCCGCCGAAGCCGAAATGCTCGGGATCCTTACGCGGTATATGCATTTGGTCCTGGCGTCGGTGTGATCCCATTTGGGAACCGTATCCCCTGTGGGAGCGGGCTTGCTCGCGAAGGCGGTTTAACTTTCAACATTTCCGTTGTCTGATACACCGCTTTCGTCGGAACGCCGCCCGGAGCAAGCCCGCTCCCACAGGGTCGGTGGCCACATGAGGTCGGCGTATATTCCATAGGGAGTGTCGAATGAAAACCTGGCGTGTCGTTGTGATCGCCTTGTCGTTCCTGCTGCTCAGTGGCTGTCTGGTGACTTTCAAGGAGCCGCTGCCCGCAAGCGATCCCGCGCCCAAAGGGTTGCTTGGCATGTGGACCAGCACCAACGCCTGGGGCGAACCGATGAACCTGGAGTTGACACGCATCAGTGGCAATCGCTATCAGGCGGTCAGCTACTTCAAGGCCAGGCCCAGAGCGCGCGAGGCCTATCCCTTCACGGTATCGCGCCATGGCAGCCGCTGGTACCTGTCCGCGAAGGTGCCGGCGCAGTTCGGCGGGCATTTCGTCATCGCCGGATTCGAACTCACCGATAAGCAGGAACTGGTGGTCTACAACCTCGACCTCGAGCAGATCAACCAGGCCCTGGGGCAGAAAGTCCTCAGCGGCGAAGGCTTCCAGACTGACGATGGCGATGGCGTGCTGATCAATACCGGCATGGACCAGGTGTTCGCCTACCTCGACGATCCGGCCAATTCCGACGTGTTCGTCGAAGCGGTGCGCTACCAGCGCCTGGCCAAAGCCAAAGCTACAGTCAAATAAATCCAGCACGTAAGGGTTTTTCTACAGGAGTTTCGGGTGGACGATTACCAGCAGTCGATACGCATATTGTCCGATCGCATTGTGCTGGCACAGACGCCGATTCGCGTCCTCGATGCGGTGAAGTGGGACGACACCATCCGCAAGGGTTTCCTCAAGGCCAAGGGCAAGGAAATGCCGGCAGTTGACCGGGATTATTACTTAAACCGGCCGCTGTCTTTCGACTCCAGCAAAGTGAAGCTGGAATTCCAGAACATCGAACGCGACATCACCCGTCAGCTTGGCCAGTTCAACCCGGTCGGCCAGATCATGCGCCGCATGTGCAAGGAATACCGCATGGTGGTGCGCATGCTCGAAGCGCGTGGCACCGAGGATTTCGGCCTGATTTCCCAGGAGCTGTACGGCGCCGCGTCCGACGCATTCCATGCTGGCGACCCGACCCTGTCCGACCTGGGCCTGATGCTCTCCGATTACCTGAACAACATCGACGGCCGCGGCGACCTCAAGGACGAACCGAAGCTCCTCACCGCCAAGGATGCCGTGGATCTGTTGCAAACCCGGTTGAGCAAGGTATTTGGCGAGGCCGAGGACACCATTCGGGTGTTCGAGTCCGACGGTATCGTGGCCGATGCGGCAGCCGGCGCGGACTACATCAAGATCCGCACCGACGCGATGTTCAACGAGCGTGACGTGCGGGCCCTGGAAGTCCACGAAGGGCTGGTGCATGTGGGCACCACGCTCAATGGCCTGAACCAGCCGATCTGCACCTTCCTGTCCAAGGGTCCACCGTCGTCGACGGTGACCCAGGAAGGCCTGGCGATCCTGATGGAAATCATCACCTTCGCCTCTTACCCCAGTCGCCTGCGCAAACTCACCAACCGCACCCGTGCCATTCATATGGTGGAGGAGGGCGCCGACTTCCTGCAGATCTTCGAATTCTTCCGCGAGCAGGGGTTCGAAATGGCCGAGAGTTATGGCAACGCCAGTCGCGTGTTCCGCGGTTCGGTGCCGACCGGCTTGCCATTCACCAAAGACTTGTCCTACCTCAAGGGCTTTATCATGGTCTACAACTACATTCAGTTGGCCGTGCGTAAAGGCAAGCTGGAGCAGATACCGCTGTTGTTTTGCGGCAAGACCACGCTGGAAGACATGCGCACCCTGCGCCAGTTGGTGGATGAAGGCCTGGTCGTGCCGCCCAAATACTTGCCGGAGCAGTTCCGTGACATGAACGCGCTGTCGGCGTGGATGTGCTTCTCCAACTTCCTCAATCACCTGAGCCTGGACCGGATCGAGGCGGATTACTCCAACATCCTCTAAGGTGTACACGATCAAAATGTGGGAGCGGGCTTGCTCGCGAAAGCGGTCTAACACTCAACATCGCTGTTGTTTGACACACCGCTTTCGCGAGCAAGCCCGCTCCCACATTAGTTCGTATTCCAACTCCTGTTTCTGCGAGGTTTCATCGGATGAGGATCCTCGGCATCGTCTGCCTTCTCCTGACCTTGAGCGGTTGCAGCTCCCTGCTGTTCTACCCCGAGCCAGGCCAGCTGTTCACCCCGGAAAAAGCCAGACTCGAATTCCGCGACGTCACCCTGACCACCGCCGACGGCGTCAGGCTGCACGGCTGGTGGCTGCCGGCGAAAACAGGCGTCGAGGTCAAGGGCACGGTGCTGCACCTGCACGGCAACGGCGGCAATCTGCCCATGCATCTCGGGGGCAGTTGGTGGCTGCCGAAGCAGGGTTATCAAGTGCTGCTGGTGGACTATCGCGGTTATGGCCTGTCCGAGGGTGAGCCGTCGCTGCCGGCGATCTACCAGGACATCGATGCCGCGTTCAAATGGCTCGACCAGGCGCCCGAGGTCCAGGGCAAGCCGCTGATCCTGCTGGGCCAGAGCCTCGGTGGCTCGATGGCCGTGCATTACCTGGTCCAGCAACCCGAACGCCAGAAGCAACTCAAGGCCGTGGTGCTCGACGGCGTGCCCGCCAGTTACCGCAGCGTCGGCCGGTTCGCCCTGAGCAATTCATGGCTGTTCTGGCCGTTCCAGGTGCCGCTGTCGTGGCTGGTGCCGGACGGCGACAGCGCCATCCACTCCATTGCACAGCTCAACGGCGTGCCGAAACTGATCTACCACAGCATCGACGATCCGATCGTGCCTCTTTCCAACGGCATCCGTCTGTATCAAGCTGCGCCGCCGCCCCGGGTGCTGCAACTGACCCGCGGTGGTCATGTGCAGACGTTCGCCGACCCGGTCTGGCGCAAGGTCATGCTGCGCTATCTCGACGATCCTCAGCATTTCAACGGCCTGCGCCGCCTGGGCGAGACACCGAATTACCCGGCATCCCCGAATTCCGAAGATGAACCACCAGAGAGTCCGCAATGAGTGAAGAACGTAACGCCATCCCGCTGATCATCACCGGTATCTGCAGCATCCTCGGCACCGTCGGTGCCCTGTGGTGGTATGGCTACCTGCACTTCGCCAAACCGGAAGATGCGCTGCTGCTCAGCGACTTCACCCTGCTCAAGACCGTGCCCGGCGAAGACTACAAAATTTCCCTGGAACCGGCCGCGCAAGTGGCCCAATGCATCGATGGCGTGCTGGTGATGTTCGACACCGACCAGAAAGGCCTAAGTGGTGTGTTGGTCAACAACAAGAAAAAAGCGGTGCGCTGCATCGGGCAGGAAACCCCGCAGAAACTGGAACCGTAGCGCAATCCTGGTCGCAGCACTGATCAAGGGTGGGAGCGGGCTTGCTCGCGAAAGCGGTGTGTCTGGCAACATACATTTTGAATGTTAAATAGCTTTCGCGAGCAAGCCCGCTCCCACAGGGTTGAGTGATCGCCAGCAAAAAAAGCCCCGCCTGATCGGATCAGGCGGGGCTTTTGTATTACAGCAGGTTCAACTCAGTTCGAGCTGACCGCCGAACGCGGGATCACCGGCTGGTTGTCGTTGGAAATGGTTACTTCCACGCGACGGTTCATTGCACGACCGGAAGCGCTGCCGTTTTCAGCAACCGGGTATTCCTTGCCATAACCCTGGGCAACCACGCGTGCTGGATCAACGCCCATTTTCACCAAGGCCATGCGCACGGAGCCGGCGCGACGTTCGGACAGCGACTGATTGTGCGAAGCCGTACCGGTACTGTCGGTGTAACCTTCGACAATCACCTTGCGATCCGGGTTTTCCTGAAGGAACTGCGCCAGTTTATTGATATTGACCAGGCCGCTGGATTTCAGGTCGGCGCGGTCGGTGGCGAACAGCACATCACCGAAGGTCACCAGGGTGCCACGATCGGTCTGCTTGGCGTTCAGGCTGTCCTGCAGCTGCTTGATCTGCTGGTCTCGGGCATCGAGGCGGGCCTGGGCACGTTGCGCCGACGCGTTCTTCAGATTGGCTTCGGCGGTGCGCAGGGCGATGGTCTGCTTCGCCACTTCGACTCGCTGGTTGGTCAGATAGGCCAGCTGGTCGACCTTGTTCTGGTCTTCCTTGTCCATGTAGGCCTTGTCGGCCTTGTCCAGGTAATCGCTGGCGTCCTTGGTTTCCAGTGCCGCGACTTTGCTGGCTTGCGGGTCGGCTTGCAGGCCGCTGTAGTTGGTGCGGGCCTGTTCCAGGTTCGCGTTTGGCGGCGTGGAGCAGGCAGCCAGTGCAACACTTGCAGCCAGCAGGGCAGGGATCATCAATTGTTTACGCATAATGGTTTCGTCCTTTTAGTCGAGTAAGAAGTACGTCGTGCCGCGCCGCTTATTGCACGGTGCGCAGGCTTTCCTGACGCATTTCCTGAACCCCTTTCTGAGAGTCCTTCACAGCCTGTTCGGCCTTCATCGCCTGGGCTTTGCGCTCTGCAACGCGAGCGTCCCACTCGGCCTGTTCGGCCAGGATCTTGGCCTCGGCATACTTTTTGTCGTGCATGGCGATTTCGGCTTGCTTGAGCTTGTCCTGGGCGGACTTCATTTCCACTGCGGCGAATTCGGTACCGCCGGCGCTGACTGCACCGTTCACGGCGGATTGGGTCACGGCGAATTGTTCGGTCGGCGGGTTACCGGCGCAACCGGCCAGGACCAGGCTGCTGCCGATCGCCAGTGCGGCCAGTTTCAGGCTGCGCAGGGGGTTAGACGGGGATTGGGCAGTTCGGGTCTTCATGGTCTTCAACTCCATTGGAATAACTCCTGAAAAACTTAAAAATCCATCCTGGGCAAGGAGCCGCAACCGTCAATATCCGGGGGTGTTCTGACACGGCCGTCCCAGGCGTGGTTACTGGGTGTGACCCCAGGCGTTTTTCAAAAGTTCAGAGAAGATGGCCCATCGCCCGAAAAAATATTGACCGGGCGGACAAGGCTCTAGAGCGGGAACTTTGGCGATGTGCAATGGTAGTCCCGATTCGTTCAGGGCTCGGGAACACGCAATTTTGAAGGGATATGCAAGCTAATGTGGGAGCGAGCTTGCTCGCGATAGCGGTATAACATTCGACATCTATTTCGCCTGGCAAACCGCCATCGCGAGCAAGCTCGCTCCCACAGGTTCGTCGGCAGACTCAATGTTTCGATTCGTCTTTACCGCTCGACAAATCCTGCAAATGCCGACGGGACAACGCGAGAAATCGCGGCGTCGGCCCCACGTCTTCGTACAGCGGATCACCTTCTTCATCGGTGGCCACGACGGTCGAGCCCTTCACGTAGGGGAAGCTTTTCTCAAGTTCTTCCAGGGCGGCGCCGATCAGTTCGCCGAGCAGTTCTTCAGGATGCCGCTTGGGGTACATTTCCACGATCGCCGCCAGGCGCGCGGCAGCCTCCACATCCAGATGAATCTTATAGCCGGTGTCGGTCAGGCGACCCTTGGCGTTTTCTTCCCAATGCTGGGCCAGCTCGCGGATTTTCATAGAAACCTCATTGCGCGCCTGCTCATGGCAGGCAGGGTGAGTGCCGGCGTTGACCGGCGGCAGCCGTTGTACGGCTTACTCTTCAGATTAGCTATAACGCCCAAGGTTTAAAGTCCCTTCGTCGTCTTGCTTGTAAGAACCTGTCTGGAGCGGCACTCTTAAAGATCTGAGCCGCCCGGATTTTTCGCTGGAGAACTGCTGATGACCGATATCGATGCACGCTTGCGCGAGGACGTTCACCTGTTGGGTGAGCTGTTGGGCAACACCATTCGTGAACAGTACGGGGACGGCTTTCTCGACAAGATCGAGCAGATCCGCAAGGGTGCCAAGGCCGACCGACGCGGTTCGATGGATGCCGAACTGAGCGCCAGCCTCGACCAGTTGAGCGAAGACGAGTTGCTGCCGGTCGCGCGGGCGTTCAACCAGTTTTTGAACCTGGCCAATATCGCCGAGCAATATCAACTGATTCACCGCCGCGAAGAATCGCAGCCCGCACCGTTCGAAGCGCGGGTACTGCCGGAGCTGCTGGCACGCCTGCGCGCCGAAGGACATGGCGCCGAGTCCCTGGCGCGGCAATTGGGCCGGCTGGAGATCGAACTGGTCCTCACGGCGCATCCGACCGAAGTGGCGCGGCGCACGTTGATCCAGAAATATGACGCCATCGCCGCGCAATTGGCCGCCCAGGACCATCGCGACCTGACCGGTGCCGAGCGCGAGCAGATCCATGCGAAGTTGCAGCGCTTGATTGCCGAAGCCTGGCACACCGAAGAAATCCGCCGCACCCGGCCGACGCCGGTGGATGAGGCGAAGTGGGGCTTCGCGGTGATCGAGCATTCGTTGTGGCAGGCAATCCCCAATTATCTGCGCAAGGCGGACCAGGCCTTGTACGCTGCGACCGGCCTGCACTTGCCGCTGGAGGCGGCGCCGATTCGCTTTGCTTCGTGGATGGGCGGCGACCGGGACGGCAACCCCAACGTGACTGCTGCCGTGACCCGTGAAGTCCTGCTGCTGGCGCGCTGGATGGCCGCTGATTTGTACGTGCGCGATGTCGATCAGCTGGCTGCCGAATTGTCCATGCAGCAAGCCAGCGATGCGTTGAGAGCCAAGGCCGGGGACAGCGCCGAGCCTTATCGCGCGGTGTTGAAACAGCTGCGCGAACGCCTGCGCGCCACCCGTAACTGGGCCCACGCCTCCTTGACCGCTATTACGCCGGCTCCGGCCGACGTATTGCAAAACAACCGTGACCTGCTCGATCCGCTGGAGCTGTGCTACCACTCGCTGCACGAGTGCGGCATGGGGGTGATTGCCGACGGCCCGTTGCTCGATTGCTTGCGCCGGGCCGTGACCTTCGGCCTGTTTCTGGTGCGTCTGGATGTGCGTCAGGATTCGACCCGGCATTCGGCGGCGATGACCGAAATCACCGATTACCTCGGTCTCGGTCGCTACGAAGACTGGAGCGAGGAAGAGCGCATCGCCTTCCTGATGCGCGAGCTGAACAATCGTCGGCCATTGCTGCCGGCGTACTTCAAGCCGTCGGCCGACACCGCCGAAGTGTTGGCGACCTGCCGGGAAATCGCCTTGGCGCCGGCGGCTTCACTGGGTTCTTATGTGATTTCAATGGCCGGTGCCGCGTCCGACGTGCTGGCTGTGCAACTGCTGCTCAAGGAGTCCGGCGTATTGCGGCCCATGCGTGTCGTGCCGCTGTTCGAAACCCTGGCCGACCTCGATAACGCCGGCCCGGTGATTGAGAAGCTGTTGCTGCTGCCGGGCTACCGCGCGCGCTTGCAAGGGCCGCAGGAAGTGATGATCGGGTATTCCGACTCGGCCAAGGACGCCGGTACCACCGCGGCGGCCTGGGCGCAGTATCGGGCGCAGGAGCGTCTGGTCGACATCTGCCGCGAACAGCAAGTGGAGCTGCTGTTGTTCCACGGTCGCGGCGGCACCGTAGGGCGCGGCGGCGGTCCGGCTCACGCGGCCATTCTGTCGCAGCCGCCGGGTTCAGTGGCGGGGCGTTTCCGCACTACCGAGCAGGGGGAAATGATCCGTTTCAAGTTCGGCCTGCCGGACATCGCCGAACAGAACCTCAACCTGTACCTGGCCGCCGTGCTGGAAGCGACCTTGCTGCCACCGCCACCCCCGACACCCGAGTGGCGGCACTTGATGGACGAACTGGCCGCCGATGGGGTCAGCGCGTACCGCGCCGTGGTGCGGGAAAATCCACAGTTCGTCGAGTATTTCCGCCAGTCCACGCCGGAACAGGAGCTGGGGCGCTTGCCGTTGGGCAGTCGTCCGGCCAAGCGCCGCGCGGGCGGGATCGAAAGCCTGCGGGCGATCCCGTGGATCTTCGGCTGGACCCAGACACGCCTGATGCTGCCAGCCTGGCTCGGCTGGGAAGCCGCCCTGAGCAAGGCGCTGGAACGCGGCGAAGGTGAGCTGCTCGGACAGATGCGCGAACAGTGGCCGTTCTTCCGTACCCGCATCGATATGCTGGAGATGGTGCTGGCCAAGGCCGATAGCGATATCGCCCGGTCATACGACGAGCGTCTGGTCGAACCGAATCTGCGGCCTTTGGGTGCGCATTTACGCGACCTATTGTCGCAGGCCTGCTCGGTGGTACTGGGCCTGACCGGTCAGTCTCAGCTACTGGCACATAGCCCAGCCACCCTCGAATTCATCCGCTTGCGCAACACTTACCTCGATCCGCTTCATCTATTGCAGGCCGAATTATTGGCGCGTTCCAGGCAACAGGAAGTGGAGCAGGACAGCCCGGTAGAACAGGCGCTGCTGGTGTCTGTGGCGGGGATTGCCGCCGGATTGCGAAATACCGGCTAAGGTTTTTGCCGAGGGCCCAGGCACTCGATGGGGGCATCGGGTGCCTGCTGGCGGAGGATGAAAAAGTGCTGCCAGGCGACAGTTAATGATGGGGTTGCGACTAGGGCTACCCCATCGCAAAGGTCACTACAGGCGCGGGTTTCTCCGACTTTTGGCGGCTTGTGTGGTCAGGGCCTGCTGTGTATCTTGATCAGCCTTTGACCGTTTGGGCGGTCACGATCCTTTTTTTGAGATTGGCCCCACGAGGCGAATCTGACGTTATCTGTATCTATAAAAAATTGAGGAGCACATCGATGCGCGTCATTCTGCTGGGAGCTCCCGGGGCCGGTAAAGGTACTCAGGCTAAGTTCATCACCGAGAAATTCGGCATTCCGCAAATCTCCACTGGCGACATGCTGCGTGCTGCGGTCAAGGCCGGTACCGAACTGGGCCTGATCGCCAAGAGCGTCATGGACAGCGGTGGTCTGGTTTCCGATGACCTGATCATCAATCTGGTCAAGGAACGCATCAGCCAGGCCGATTGCGCCAACGGTTTCCTGTTCGACGGTTTCCCGCGCACCATTCCCCAGGCTGAAGCCTTGGTGAAGGCTGGCGTCGAGCTGGATCACGTGGTCGAAATCGCCGTCGACGACGAAGAGATCGTGCAGCGTATCGCCGGGCGTCGCGTCCACGAGGCCAGCGGTCGTGTGTACCACACCGTCTACAACCCGCCGAAAGTCGAAGGTGTTGACGATCTCACCGGTGAAGCACTGGTGCAGCGCAAGGACGACACTGAAGAAACCGTGCGTCATCGCCTGTCGGTCTACCACTCGCAGACCAAGCCGCTGGTAGCTTTCTACCAGAATCTGGCCGCTGATCAGGGCAAGCCGAAATACAGCCACATTGCTGGCGTCGGTTCGGTTGAATCGATCACCGGCAAGGTGCTTGAAGCGCTTAGCTGAACATTGCCTGATCTTCTACGGCCCGCTTGCGGGCCGTAGTTGTTTATACTGGCGCACTTTTTCTGACCTCTCTTACGGAAACATCGATGAGCACCTTGCTGGCCCTGGACACCGCGACTGAAGCTTGCTCCGTTGCCTTGCTGCATGATGGCAAGGTCACGAGCCATTACGAGGTGATCCCGCGCCTGCATGCGCAGAAGCTGTTGCCGATGATTCAGCAGTTGCTGGCAGAGGCAGGGACTACTTTGCAGGCGATCGATGCTATCGCTTTCGGTCGCGGCCCGGGTGCTTTTACCGGCGTGCGGATTGCCATCGGCGTGGTACAGGGACTGGCGTTTGCGCTGGATCGCCCGGTGTTGCCGGTGTCGAACCTGGCAGTGCTGGCACAACGAGCGTATCGCGAACACGGCGCCAGCCAGGTTGCAGCGGCTATCGATGCGCGGATGGATGAGGTTTATTGGGGCTGCTACCGCGAGACGGCAGGGGAGATGCGCCTGGTGGGTAATGAGGCGGTGTTGCCGCCGGAAGCGGCAGCGCTGCCGGCCGATGCCAGCGGTGAATGGTTTGGCGCGGGCACTGGATGGGGTTATGCCGAGCGCATTGCGGTCAGTTTGGCCGGGCGGGAGGCGGGCATGCTGCCTCACGCTGAAGACTTGCTGACCCTGGCGCGATTTGCCTGGGAGCGGGGTGAGGCGATTGTGGCGGATGAGGCGCAGCCGGTGTATTTGCGCGATAAAGTGGCGACGCCGAAAGCGCGGTAGTATCACCGACCGAGTGGGTCCCATCGCGGGCAAGCCACGCTCCCACAGATTCTGAGGTGTCTTTGATGTTGTGCTCGACACGGGACCTGTGGGAGCGGGCTTGCCCGCGATGGCGGCCTTCCAGACAACGCCAATCGTCAGTTTTTAACCCGAGCTTTAAACCTTTCGTCGTTTCTGTGTTCTAGTTATCACTCGGCCGTTTGCGAAGTGGATTCTGCGCCACTAAACTGCCATCATTGATACCGAGCCCGCAATCATGCGTATAGACGGCCTGACCTCCCAGTCCTACCCCATCAAGCGCCAGCCCCGCAAAGGCCGCGTGATCGAGGACGAATCCGTCGATATCGACGGTGAGCTGGCGTTTCCGTCCGAAGAGCAACTGGCCGCCCGCGCCGCCAAAGCCTCAGCGCAGCGTGTGGGCAATCTACCTGCCCGTCAGCAAGACATGGTGTACCACCGCGCCATGAGCAAAACCGTGTCCATGGCCCTGGCCAGCTACCTGAGCACCGCCGGTTTTGTCGATTGGGATACGGATGTACTGGGTCTCGACCTGTATATCTGATGGTGCTGCCTTACTACCTCGGTTGCCCGTCCTGGAGTGAAAGCGCCTGGCGCGACTATCTGTATCCCCAGGACGCCACGCCCACCGAATTTCTGACACTCTATTCCCGGGTATTCAACGCCGTGGAAGGCAATACGACCTTCTACGCCAGCCCCTCTGTTGGCACTGTGCAGCGCTGGGCCGACACCATGCCCGAACACTTTCGCTTCACCGCCAAGTTTCCCGGCGACATCAGTCACAGCGGCGACCTGCGTGAACAACTGACGGCAGCCGAAACCTTCGTGCAATTGCTCAGTCCCTTGGGCAAGCGGGTTTCGCCGCTGTGGCTGCAATTGTCGAAAAGCTTCACGCCGCAACGACTGTCGGAGCTGGCCGGTTTTATCGATGCGGTGGACCGACCTCTGGCAGTCGAGGTGCGGCATGACGAATTTTTCGCCAAGGGCGATGCCGAGCGCAGGCTCAATCGCCTGCTGCTGGATCGTGGCGTCGAGCGCATCTGCCTCGATCCGCGCGCGCTGTTCAGTTGCACCTCGACCGACCCGTCAGTGCTCCACGCCCAAGCGAAAAAGCCCCGGGTTCCGCCACGTCCAGCGGCCTTTACCCAATGCCCGCAGGTGCGCTTCATCGGCCATCCGCAACTGGAAGCCAATGATCCATTTCTGGTGCCCTGGGTCGAGAAAATCGCCCTGTGGATCGAAGAAGGCCGCACGCCTTATATTTTCCTGCACACCGCCGACAATCTGCTGGCCGCCAGGCTTGCTCAACGTTTCCATGCACAACTGATGCTGCGTTTGCCTGGCCTGGCGCCGCTGCCTGAGCTATACAGAGAGCCCGCCGCGGAGCAACTTGGCCTGCTCTGAAGCGGATTTTTTCCTCTTCCCAGGAGCCTGCCAATGGATGCGCAAACCCTTCAAGCCCAGGCGTTCAAAGCCCTGCATGAACGCGATGGCGCTTTTGTCATTCCCAATCCGTGGGACGCCGGCTCGGCGATCATGCTCGCCAGCCTTGGTTTCGAGGCACTGGCGACCACCAGCGCCGGTTATGCCTTTTCCCAGGGCCGTCCCGATGGTGGACTGACCCTGGACCAGACCCTGGCGAACGTTCAGGCGATTGTTGCCGCCACCCCCCTGCCGGTTGCGGTCGATCTGGAAAACGGCTTCGCCGACGATCCTGCCGAATGTGCCCAAAGTCTCTTGCGGGCCGCCGCAGCAGGCGCGGTCGGCGGTTCGATCGAAGATGCCACGGGACGCGAAGATGGCCCGATCTACTGCTTCGACCATGCAGTCGCCCGCATCGAAGCCGCTGTTGCCGCCGCCCGCAGTCTGCCTTTCCCGTTCACGCTGACCGCCCGGGCGGAAAATTTTCTACACGGCATCCCCGACCTGGACGACACGATTCGCCGCTTGCAGGCGTTTGCCGAAGCTGGCGCAGACGTGGTGTATGCGCCGGGCCTGCGCAGCGCGGAGGAGGTGTTGGCGGTGGTGCGGGCGGTAGCGCCCACACCGGTCAACGTCTTGATGTCCGGCGGGCTCAAGCTGACCGTCGAGCAATTGAGTGAAATGGGCGTCAAGCGGATCAGCGTGGGTTCGGCGCTGGCCCTGGCGGCGTATGGCGAGTTCTTTCGTGCCGCGCAAGAGATCCGGCAGTCGGGCACCTTCGGGTTCACCTCGCGCTCCATGCCGTTCCAGCAGGCCAATCAATTGTTCAAAGGCTGAAGATGCCGGTGCTGCGGGTGATGTTCGTGCTGCTGTTGGTCATCGTCACGGCGGCAGCAGTGAGCGTCTGGCGTGGCTGGGTCACGCCGCCGCCGCAATGGAACCCTTGGGCGCCGCTGGACGTGAAGGCTGCACCCAATTTTCTGACGCGCTACAAGCTGATGCGATTGCGCGATGATCCGCAGCTGTGCGATCAGGCCCTGAGCAGCTCCGGATTGCGTGTGTCCCGCCAGGCTGACAGCCCTGGCGCGACTTGCCCGTTGATCGACACCTTGCGTGTGCAAGGCGGTGAAGTGGGCCTGAGCAGCAGTTTCCTCGCCAGTTGCCGCTTGGCGGTGTCCTTCGCCTTGTTCGAGCATCACGCGTTGCAACCCGCGGCACAGGCGGTCTATGGCCAGCCTGTAACCCGCGTCGAGCATCTGGGCAGCTTTGCCTGTCGCAACGTTTATGGTCGCGAGAACGGCAGGCGCAGCCAGCATGCCAGCGCCAATGCGCTCGATATCGCCGGTTTCCGCCTCGCCGATGGCCGCTCCATCAGCGTGCTCAAGGATTGGCCGAAGGATAATCGGGATGCACGGTTTTTACGTCAGGTCCGCGATGGTGCCTGCGACCTGTTCAGTGGCGTATTGAGCCCGGACTACAACGCCGCCCATCGCGATCACTTTCACCTGGATGTCGGGCCATGGAGCGTATGTCGCTGAGTTTCAGGCGGCGATACGCAGGTTCTGCAGCACGATCGGGCGCGCCCAGCCGATATCGAAATCGAAGTCTTTTTGTTGCTCCAGCAGTTCTTCTGGCGAGAACGGCGGGAAGGGCTTGTCCAGCAGATGGAGTTCGAACTCGGCAATCGGCAAGTGCAGCGCACGGGGTTGTGGCGCCGGGCCGGCTGGCGGCACAGGTTGACCCGCGGCCAGTACGATCGGGCGAACCCAGGCGCTTTCGAAATCCTGCTGTTGCTGCTGCGCGATGATTGCCTCTTCCGGGAACGGTGGGAAGGGTTTGTCCGCCAGGTCCATTTCGAATTCGGCCATCGGCAGGAACAGCGGCTCGGGCGGGCGTACTTCGTTGTCCTTCACCTCGCATTCGCGCTGGGAAACGATGTGCGCCAGCAGATCGCTGCCAACGGTGGGTTCGACGCGGCTGTCGAGATCCACCGGTGGAAAGTTGAGCGACGCCGGCAGCACTTCGCCCGAATGATCGGCCAGCGCCCGGGCAAAAAAATCCTGCCACAGGTGACTGACACCGCTCAGTGCCTGGGTATTTTGCCGGCTGTAATCGCCGTAGGGCGAGATAAAGCCGGTTATGGAGGGTTGAAAGTCTGACATTTTTCTCGGTCGACGCTCAGCTCTGGCAAAATGCTCGATAGTTTTGTTATCGGCCGTTTTTGCCGATCATTAATTTTTTGAGCGTGTTTCCCCATGATTGAGCAACCTGCGGCCTGCCGCATCCACGTCGAGGCCTCGACCCCGGCCTTTCAGCCACAGGCCGAACAATGGGCCGAGCGCCTGGGCTTGCCAATGCAGGTGGCAGACGCCGAGTTTGCCTTGCAGGTGGGCGAGCAGGGGTTGCAGCTGCAACAATTGGGTGCCGATGCGCCGGGGCCGGTGCGGGTGGACTTTGTCGAGGGCGGCGCGGCCCACCGTCGGTTGTTCGGTGGCGGCACGGGGCAGATGATCGCCAAGGCCGTTGGCATTGCCCAAGGCGTGCGTCCGCGGGTGCTGGATGCCACGGCAGGGCTGGGCAAGGATGCGTTCGTGCTGGCGAGTTTGGGCTGCGAGATGAACCTGATCGAGCGTCAGCCGTTGATCGGTGCCTTGCTTGAAGATGGCCTGGCCCGTGGCGCGGAAGATTTCGACGTGGCGCCGATCGTGGCGCGGATGAGATTGCTCAAGGGCAATTCGATCGATGTGATGCGCAACTGGGAAGGTGAGCCGCCCCAGGTGATCTACCTCGACCCGATGTTTCCCCATCGTGAGAAAACGGCGTTGGTGAAGAAGGAAATGCGTTTGTTCCGGCCGTTGGTGGGGGATGATCCCGATGCGCCGGCGCTGCTTGAAGCGGCCCTGGCGCTGGCCAGCCACCGGGTGGTGGTCAAGCGTCCGCGCAAGGCGCCGTGCATCGCGGGGCCGAAGCCGAGTCATGCGCTGGACGGGAAATCCAGTCGGTATGACATTTATCCGAAGAAAGCGCTCAAGCCCTGAGACTGCGTCGCGCCCATCGCGAGCAAGCTCGCTCCCACAAGTTCTGGGGTGTTCTCTGATGTTGCGCTCCACACAAAAACCTGTGGGAGCGAGCTTGCTCGCGATAGCGTCGGTGCTGTCACTGAAGATCTATCAGGCTGACTCAGGCCGATAAGCCCGCATAAACAACCCCACCACTTCCCGCACATGGCTCTCGGCCACATCCCCGGTCAAGGGCTCGCCACACCCATACAACAAGCGAAAATTCCCCGCCCCCTTGAGCAGACAGAAAAAGTGCTCGGCTGCATGGCGCGGTTTGTCGATGCTCAGCGCGCCGCTCTGATCAACCTTGCTCAGCAATCGCTCCATCCCATGCAGCACGCGCTCCGGCCCGGCCTCGAAGAAAATCTGCGAGAGCTTGGGATCCTGGCTGCCGAGGGTCATCATCAGCCGGTGCAGGTTCACCGATTCGTCGCTGTTGATCAGCTGATGAAAGCCGCGCGCGATGTTCAACAGCACCGTTTCTACCGCGACGCCGTCCGGCAATTCGAAAAAAAGCGTCGGCAGTTGCTCTTCGCACTTGGCGACCACAGCGGCTGTGAACAGCGTCTCCTTGTCGTTGAAATGGCTGTAGACCGTCAGCTTCGACACACCGGCTTCGGCGGCGACCGCGTCCATGCTGGTGTTGGCATAGCCATTACTCAGAAACAGAATTTTCGCCGCCTCGAGGATCGCCTGGCGCTTGGCCAGATCCTTGGGACGGCCCGGGCCGTTGGGTGCTGAAAGATTGTTCGACATACTTCGCTTTTAATACTGGACTGGTGAGTTTGCTATTAATAACATACTGCTCAGTATAATTATTCCAAGCACCATTAGCGAAAGGTCGTTCACCATGTTCCGCTATGCCTTGCCCCTCGCGTTGCCGGTCAGTCTGGCGTTTTTCCTGTCTGCGTGTGGTCACGAAGAGGCGCCTCAAGTCAGCGTTCGACCGGCGATGGTGGTGCAACCAGAGCCGTCGGCACAGGCGATGGAAAGTTTTCCCGGTGAAGTCCGCGCCCGCTTTGAGCCGGAGCTGGCGTTTCGCATTGGCGGCAAAGTCAGCCGACGACTGGTCGAGGAAGGGCAGCGGGTCAAGGCTGACCAACCGCTGGCCGAGCTCGACCCCCAAGACGTGCGCCTGCAACTGGAAGCCACCCGCGCCCAGGTCGCCGCCGCCGAAGCCAATCTGAACCTGGTGCGCGCCGAACGCGATCGCTATAAGACCCTGATGGACCGGCAGATGGTCAGTCGTTCGCAATACGACAATGCCGAAAACCTGTTCCGCTCCGGTGAAGCCCGCCTGAAGCAGATCAAGGCCGAGTTCAACGTCTCCACCAACCAGGCCAGCTACGCGGTGCTGCGTGCGCCCCAGGACGGTGTGGTGGCCAAGCGTGCGGTGGAAGTCGGGCAGGTCGTGGCGGCGGGGCAAACCGTATTTACCCTGGCCACCGATGGCGAGCGCGAAGTGTCGATCAGCCTGCCGGAGCAAAGCTTCGGCCGTTTCAAGGTCGGCCAGCCGGTGTCGGTGGAACTCTGGACCCAACCCGATCAACGTTTCGCCGGACGCATCCGTGAATTATCCCCGGCAGCCGATCCGAAATCGCGCACCTTCGCCGCACGCATCTCATTCACAGAAGGCAAGGTTCCCGCCGAACTCGGCCAGAGTGCCCGGGTGTTCGTGCAGGCCGCCGACGTGGTGACGCTGTCCGTACCCCTTTCCGCGCTGACCGCGGAAAACGGCGCGACCTACGTCTGGGTCGTCAGTGCCGACAACACCTTGAAGAAAACCCCGGTGCGCATCGGGGCCTTCGGCGAGAAAACCGTGCCCGTGCTCGAAGGTTTGAACGCCAATGACTGGGTGGTGGCGGCCGGTGTCCATGTGCTTCTCGAAGGGCAACAGGTGCGCCCCGTGGACCGTTCCAACCGCGCGGTCAATCTGGCGCACAAGGAGTAGTCCCGATGGGTTTCAATCTTTCCGCATGGGCGTTGCGTAATCGCCAGATCGTGCTGTTCCTGATGTTGTTGCTGGCAGTTGTTGGAGCACTTTCCTACACCAAGCTCGGCCAGAGTGAAGACCCGCCGTTCACCTTCAAGGCCATGGTGATCCGCACGCTCTGGCCGGGGGCGACAGCGCAGGAAGTGTCGCGCCAGGTCACCGAGCGTATCGAAAAGAAGCTGATGGAAACCGGCGAATACGAGCGCATCGTCTCGTTTTCCCGTCCTGGCGAATCCCAGGTAACGTTCATCGCCCGGGATTCCATGCATTCGGTGGACATTCCCGAGCTCTGGTATCAGGTCCGAAAAAAGACCAACGACATCCGCCACACCCTGCCGCCAGGAGTGCAGGGGCCGTTTTTCAACGATGAATTCGGCACAACGTTCGGCAACATCTACGCCCTGACCGGCGACGGCTTCGACTACGCCGTGCTCAAGGATTATGCCGACCGCATCCAGATCCAGCTGCAGCGCGTCAAGGACGTGGGCAAGGTCGATCTGCTCGGCCTGCAGGACGAGAAGATCTGGATCGAACTCTCCAACGTCAAGCTCGCCACCCTCGGCCTGCCCCTGGCGGCAGTGCAGCAAGCGCTCGAGGAGCAGAACGCGGTGTCCACCGCCGGCTTCTTCGAAACCGCCAGCGAACGCTTGCAGCTACGGGTGTCGGGGAATTTTCAGACAGTCGACGAGATCAAGAACTTCCCGATCCGCGTAGGCGATCGCACCTTTCGTATTGCCGATGTGGCGAACGTGCGCCGTGGTTTCAACGACCCTCCCGCACCGCGCATGCGCTTCATGGCCGAAGATGCCATCGGTCTGGCCGTGGCCATGAAAGCGGGAGGCGACATTCTGGTGCTGGGCAAAGCGCTGGAAGTCGAGTTCGCCAGGATCCAGAAAAACCTTCCGGCCGGCATGCAGTTGCGCAAGGTCTCCGATCAGCCAGCGGCGGTGAAAACCGGGGTTGGCGAGTTCGTTCAAGTGCTGGTGGAAGCCCTGGCCATCGTGCTGTTGGTGAGCTTTTTCTCCCTGGGCGTACGGACCGGGATGGTGGTCGCCCTGGCGATTCCGCTGGTGTTGGCGATGACCTTCGCCTGCATGTATTACCTTGGCATCGGGCTGCACAAGATCTCCCTCGGTGCACTGGTGCTGGCCCTGGGCTTGCTGGTGGACGACGCGATCATCGCCGTGGAAATGATGGCGATCAAAATGGAGCAGGGCTTCGACCGGATCAAAGCCGCCAGCTATGCCTGGACCAGTACTGCTTTCCCGATGCTCACTGGCACGTTGATCACCGCGGCCGGCTTCCTGCCGATTGCCACGGCGCAATCGGGCACCGGCGAATACACCCGCTCGATCTTCCAGGTGGTGACCATAGCGTTGCTGGCGTCGTGGATTGCCGCCGTGGTGTTCGTGCCCTATCTGGGGGAAAAACTCCTGCCGGACCTGGCGAAAATTCATGCGGCCAAACACGGGACAGGCGACGGTCAGACCGACCCCTACGGTACGCCGTTCTATCAGCGGGTCAGGCACTTGGTGGAGTGGTGCGTGCGCTGGCGCAAGACCGTGATCCTGCTGACGGTGGTGTTGTTCATCGGCTCCATCGTGCTGTTCCGCTTTGTTCCGCAGCAGTTTTTCCCGGCCTCCGGGCGTCTTGAGTTGATGGTCGACCTGAAACTGGCCGAAGGCGCGTCCCTGAGCAATACCGCCGACGAGGTCAAGCGCCTTGAAGCGCTGCTGAAGGATCACGTCGGTATCGACAATTACGTGGCCTACGTCGGCACAGGTTCGCCGCGCTTTTACCTGCCGCTGGATCAGCAACTGCCGGCGGCGAGCTTCGCCCAGTTTGTCGTCCTGGCCAAGACCATCGAGGACCGCGAACCCCTGCGTACCTGGCTCATCGACACCCTCAACGATCAATTCCCGGCCCTGCGCTCGCGGGTCACGCGGCTGGAGAACGGCCCGCCGGTAGGCTATCCGGTGCAGTTCCGGGTCACTGGCGAGCACATCGATGAAGTCCGAGCGCTGGCGCGCAAGGTCGCGGCCAAGGTTCGCGAGAACCCCCACGTGGTGAATGTCCACCTGGACTGGGAAGAGCCGAGCAAAGTCGTGTACCTGAACATCGATCAGGACCGCGCCCGGGCGCTTGGCGTGAGCACGGCGAACCTGTCGAGGTTCCTGCAAAGCTCCCTGACCGGTTCCAGCGTCAGCCAGTATCGCGAAGACAACGAGTTGATCGAAATCCTGCTGCGCGGCACCGTGCACGAACGCACCGAACTGTCGTTGCTACCGAGCCTGGCGGTGCCGACCGACAACGGCCGCAGCGTGGCGCTGTCGCAGATCGCCACCCTGGAATACGGCTTCGAGGAAGGCATCATCTGGCACCGTAACCGCTTGCCCAATGTGACGGTCCGCGCCGATATCTATGGCAAGGAACAGCCGGCGACCCTGGTGCAGCAGATCATGCCGACCCTCGATCCGATTCGCGCCGAACTGCCGGATGGCTATTTGCTGGATGTCGGCGGCACCGTGGAAGATTCGGCCCGGGGGCAGAATTCGGTGAAGGCCGGGGTGCCGTTGTTCATTGTGGTGGTGCTGACCTTGCTGATGCTGCAATTGCGCAGTTTCTCGCGCACGGTGATGGTGTTTCTTACCGCGCCGTTGGGGTTGATCGGGGTGACTTTGTTTCTGATGGTGTTTCGTCAGCCGTTCGGTTTCGTTGCCATGCTGGGGACTATCGCCTTGTCCGGGATGATCATGCGTAATTCGGTGATTCTGGTGGATCAGATCGAGCAGGATATCGCTGCCGGGCTCAAGCCGTGGCAAGCGATCATCGAAGCGACGGTGCGGCGGTTCCGGCCGATTGTGTTGACGGCGCTGGCGGCGGTGCTGGCGATGATTCCATTGTCACGCAGTGTGTTTTTCGGGCCGATGGCGGTGGCGATCATGGGGGGGTTGATTGTGGCCACGGCGTTGACGTTGCTGTTTCTTCCTGCGCTTTATGCGGCTTGGTTCAGGGTCAGGAAGGAGTCGGTTTGATTTTTTGGACTTGGCGGCCTTCGGGCCGACCAGGTTCTTGGTGGTTGAGTACATATCCGTTTTTGCGGTAACGGCCGCTTATGGTTTCGCCCTTACGGCGAGTCACTTGGAAAAGCCCCAAGTAACCAAGGGCTCTTGCCCCTTTCGTTCGGTGCCTCGCCTAGGCTCGGCATGCCCTCGCTCCGGTCCTGCTCCGTGGGCCCGCCGCGATCGGCCATCCATGGCCGTGCGCGGCTAACCCGGCATCCATGCCGGGTTGCCCACTACGCAGAACCTCCACTCGGCCTCT
>Ga0213829_1001087_pt1 | contig 20880 bp, 18 predicted proteins | sample MC6MC0896MG_FD_180665 | JGI IMG/M metagenome (GOLD analysis project Ga0213829, IMG submission 180665) | Enriched soil aggregate microbial communities from Iowa State University, Ames, United States - MC6-MC0896-MG | ecosystem: Environmental > Terrestrial > Soil > Unclassified | place: USA: Iowa...
GTAACCAGAAAAGTGTCGTTGCCGTTGGCACCGAGGCCAAGCGCATGCTGGGCCGTACGCCAGGCAACATTGCTGCCATTCGTCCGATGAAAGACGGCGTTATCGCTGACTTCAGCGTCTGTGAAAAGATGCTGCAATATTTTATCAACAAAGTTCACGAAAACAGTTTTTTACAGCCCAGCCCTCGTGTATTGATTTGTGTCCCGTGCAAATCCACCCAGGTTGAGCGTCGTGCCATCCGCGAATCAGCCCTCGGTGCCGGTGCCCGTGAAGTATTCCTGATCGAAGAGCCGATGGCGGCCGCGATCGGTGCCGGTCTGCCGGTTGAAGAAGCTCGCGGCTCGATGGTTGTCGATATCGGTGGCGGTACCACTGAAATCGCCCTGATCTCCCTGAACGGTGTGGTTTACGCCGAATCCGTACGGGTTGGCGGCGACCGCTTCGACGAAGCGATCATCACCTACGTGCGTCGCAACTATGGCAGCCTGATCGGCGAGTCCACCGCCGAGCGCATCAAGCAGGAAATCGGTACCGCCTACCCGGGCGGCGAAGTTCGTGAAGTCGACGTTCGCGGCCGTAACCTGGCCGAAGGCGTTCCACGGGCATTCACCCTGAACTCCAATGAAGTGCTGGAAGCGCTGCAAGAGTCCCTGGCCACTATCGTTCAGGCGGTAAAAAGTGCGCTGGAGCAATCGCCGCCGGAACTGGCTTCCGATATCGCCGAGCGTGGCCTGGTGCTGACCGGTGGTGGCGCCTTGCTGCGCGACCTCGACAAGTTGCTGGCCCAGGAAACCGGTCTGCCGGTGATCGTTGCCGAAGACCCGCTGACCTGCGTCGCCCGCGGCGGTGGCCGTGCCTTGGAAATGATGGATAAACACACCATGGACCTGCTTTCCAGCGAGTGATATCGCCGGTTGCCTCTATGCTGTTGGCGCGCAGGCAGCACTTTGCAGTGCTGCCTGTTGCGTTTATCTTCTGTCAGTCTGCATCCAGGCCGGTCTGCCTATGAATAACGAGAACATTTGCCTGGGAGGAGCGGCTTATTAAACCGCTTTTCACCAAAGGGCCTTCATTGGGCGTGCGCTTGTTGGTGCTGGTCGTGCTATCGGTCGCGCTGATGGTGTTCGATGCCCGCTTCACACTGCTCAAGCCGGTGCGTAGCCAAATGTCGCTGGTGCTGATGCAGTCTTACTGGATCACCGACCTGCCGCAGCGGCTATGGCAAGGTGTGGCCAGCCAGTTTGGCAGCCGTACCGAACTCGTCGCGGAAAACGAGAAACTCAAAACCGAAAACCTGTTGTTGCAGGGCCGCATGCAAAAGCTTGCCGCCTTGACCGAACAGAACGTGCGGCTGCGCGAGTTGCTCAACTCCTCGGCACTGGTCAACGAGAAGGTCGAAGTGGCCGAGCTGATCGGCATGGACCCCAACCCCTTCACCCACCGGATCATCATCAACAAGGGTGAGCGCGACGGTGTGGTGCTGGGTCAGCCGGTGCTCGACGCCCGCGGCCTGATGGGCCAGGTGGTTGAATTGATGCCCTACACCTCCCGCGTGCTGCTGCTGACCGACACCACGCACAGCATCCCGGTGCAGGTGAACCGCAACGGCCTGCGGGCGATCGCCAGCGGCACCGGCAACCCGGAGCGCCTGGAACTGCGTCACGTGGCAGACACGGCCGACATCAAGGAAGGCGATCTGCTGGTCAGTTCCGGTCTCGGTCAGCGATTCCCGGCGGGTTACCCGGTGGCCACGGTCAGGGAAGTGATCCACGATTCAGGCCAGCCGTTCGCCATCGTTCGCGCCGTACCGACTGCCGCGTTGAACCGCAGCCGTTATCTGTTGTTGGTGTTCAGTGACAGCCGCACAGCCGAAGAGCGTGCCAACGATGCCGCACAGGCCCAGGAAGCGCTGGATCAGCACGGCGGTGGACCGATCATTCCAGCGACCGTGCCCCGACCCGCAGCCGTCATTCCGGCTGCCGTTGCTGCGCCAGTTGCTCCAGCCGCTCCAGCCGCTTCGGTTGCTCCAGTGACAACGCCTGCCGCCGCCACTCCGGCAAAACCTGTTGCAGCCAAGCCAGTCGCAACCAAACCTGCCGCCACCAAGCCGCCCGCCGCCAAACCACCGACGGCTCAACCCGCTGCCGTGAGGCCTGCCGCCAAACCGCCTGTCTCCGCGCCGGCCACCCCTGGGGGAAGAGAATAATGGTCGGTATTACCGCCTCCCGAAACGGCTGGATAGTCTGGCTGACGTTTGCCATCGGCCTGCTGCTCAGCGTTTCGCCGTTGCCGCAATTCATGGAAATCCTGCGCCCCCTCTGGCTCGCCTTGCTGCTGGCGTTCTGGGCGTTGGCATTGCCACAGAAAGTCGGCATGGTGACCGCGTGGTGCCTGGGCCTGGCCGAAGACGTGCTTTATGGCACGCTGCTGGGCCAGAATGCGTTGATCCTGACGCTCATCACTTACCTGGTGCTGGCGCTGCAACAACGCCTGCGGATGTTCCCGATGTGGCAGCAGAGCCTGGTGATCCTGGTGATCTTCGGCCTCGCCCAGCTGGTTCAGCTATGGCTCAGCGCCCTGACCGGCAATCGTCAGCCAACGCTGGCGCTGGTCTTGCCGGCACTGGTCAGTGCGTTGCTCTGGCCTTGGGTCAGCTACGGTTTGCGCGGATTGCGTCGACGTTACAGAATCAATTGATTCGGTCAGGCATTGGCCCGTACCGGTGCCCTGCCAAGGAACAGTATGTGTGCGGCAGGGCGCTAAACAGGGAGATGTCTTGATGAAACAGCTGTACCTCGCCTCAGGCTCGCCGCGTCGGCGTGAACTGCTCACGCAGATCGGCGTGCCGTTCTCCGTCATCAGTGCGGACATCGATGAAACCCCTTTGAATCTAGAATCGCCCTCGGCCTATGTCGAACGCCTCGCGCGTGGCAAAGCCGAAGCCGGGCGCCGGCTGGTGGTGTCCGAGGCGGATTTCTGCGTGCTGGGCGCCGATACCGCGGTGGTGCTCGACGGGAAAATTCTCGGCAAACCGGTGGACGAAGCCGATGCGTGCGCCATGCTTATGATGTTGGCAGGCCAGGACCATGAAGTGCTGACCGCCATTGCCGTGCTTGATGGTGAACGTTGCGAGTCACGGGTTGTGCGCAGTCGGGTGCGTTTTCGCCCCATCGACCGCGAGGAAGCGGTGGCCTACTGGGCCAGCGGCGAACCGCGGGACAAGGCGGGCGGTTACGGCATTCAAGGGTTGGGTGCGGTGTTTGTCGCCCAGCTCGATGGAAGCTATTCGGCGGTAGTCGGACTGCCGCTGTGCGAAACCTCGCAGCTGCTCGGCCATTTCGGCATACCCTGTTGGCAAACCCTTAACGCGCGCTGAGCGTCGTACTGACAAGATGCGGCCATTATCGTGAATATGCCTGAACGAGACCCTGCCATGAGTGAAGAGATCCTGATCAACATCACGCCGATGGAATCGCGCGTGGCGGTGGTTGAAAACGGTGTCCTGCAAGAGGTTCACGTCGAACGCACGCAAAAGCGCGGCATCGTCGGCAACATTTACAAAGGTAAGGTCGTGCGGGTGTTGCCCGGCATGCAGGCGGCTTTCGTCGACATCGGCCTGGACCGCGCCGCGTTCATTCACGCTTCGGAAATTTCCCTGCGCGAAGGCCCGACGGTCGAGAGCATCAGCGCGCTGGTCCATGAGGGCCAGAGCTTGGTGGTGCAAGTCACCAAGGACCCGATCGGCTCCAAAGGCGCGCGCCTGACGACCCAGCTTTCGATTCCATCGCGCTATCTGGTGTACATGCCGCGCACTGCCCACGTTGGCATCTCGCTGAAAATCGAAGACGAAGCCGAGCGCGACCGCCTCAAGCAAGTGGTCACCGATTGTGTAGCCGCGGAGGGTATCAAGGAAGCCGGTGGGTTCATCCTGCGCACCGCCGCCGAGGGTGCCGGTGCCGATGAAATCCTCATGGACATCCGCTACCTGCGCAGGCTCTGGGACCAGATCAACGACCAGATCAAGACCATCAGCGCGCCAAGTGTGATTTACGAAGACCTGGGCCTGGCGTTGCGCACCTTGCGCGACCTGGTCAGCCCGAAGATCGAGAAGATCCGCATCGATTCCCGCGAGACCTTCCAGAAAACCACGCAATTTGTCGCCGAACTGATGCCGGAAATCGCCGATCGCCTGGAGCATTACCCAGGCGAACGGCCGATCTTCGACCTGTACGGCGTCGAAGATGAAATCCAGAAAGCCCTTGAGCGTAAAGTGCCGTTGAAGTCCGGCGGCTACCTGGTGGTGGATCCGGCGGAAGCCATGAGCACCATTGACGTCAACACCGGGGCTTTCGTCGGTCATCGCAACCTCGAAGAAACCATCTTCAAGACCAACCTCGAAGCCGCCACCGCTATTGCCCGTCAGCTGCGCCTGCGCAATCTGGGCGGGATCATCATCATCGACTTCATCGACATGGAAGACGAAGAGCACCAGCGTCAGGTACTGCGCACTCTGGAGAAACAGCTGGAGCGCGATCACGCCAAGACCAACATCATCGGTATCACCGAGTTGGGCCTGGTGCAGATGACCCGCAAGCGCACCCGCGAAAGCCTGGAACAAGTGCTGTGTGAACCCTGCAGCAGCTGCCAGGGACGCGGCAAGCTGAAGACGCCGGAAACCGTTTGCTACGAAATTTTCCGCGAAATTCTCCGCGAAGCGCGCGCCTATCAGGCCGAAGGCTATCGTGTATTGGCGAACCAGAAAGTCGTCGACCGTTTGCTCGATGAGGAGTCGGGCAATGTCGCCGAGCTGGAAGGTTTTATCGGGCGCACCATTCGGTTCCAGGTGGAAACCATGTATTCCCAGGAACAATACGACGTGGTGCTGCTCTGAATCGCTGTGTTTCAACCCTGCTAGAACAGCTGGCCTCAGCGTTTTGCATTATTACTGCCATGGGAGCCAACTGACATGGACCGTCTGACACGCATACTGGCCGCACTGACCCGCTGGGGTCTGGGCCTGTGTGCGTTGGGTCTGGTGCTGATGGCGCTCTACGTCAGCCTCGGCCGGGAATTGACACCCCTGGTCGCCGAATACCGTGCCGACGTCGAAACGAAAGCGGCGACTGCCTTGGGCATGCCGCTGCATATCGGCGAACTGGAGGGCAACTGGAGCGGTTTCGCGCCGGTTCTGCTCGCTCATGACGTGATGGTCGGCGAGGGCGCCAATGCCCTGCGCCTGGATCAGGTACGCGCGGTGCCGGATCTCTGGGCCAGCCTGCTGGCGCGGGAAGTGCGCATCGCTCACCTGGAACTCAATGGCCTGAAGATCAGCCTCAAGGAAGGCGCAGACGGTCACTGGGCGCTGGAAGGCCTGCCGGTACAGCAGGATCAACCGCTTGATCCGCAGCAGTTGCTCAATCGTATGCAAATGGTCCAGCAACTGTCGGTGCTCGACAGCCAGATAACCTTTCAGTCACTGGATCAGCCACCGTTGACCCTGACTTACGTCGGCTTGAATCTGAAAACCGGCGCTTCCCGCCAGCGACTCGACGCCCGCCTGACCCTGCCCGATGGCCAGCCGATGGCCATGAGTCTGCGTACGCGTATTCGCGCCAGCGAGTGGAAGGACGGCGAGGTGGATGCCTACCTGAGCCTGCCGCAAAGCGACTGGTCGAAGTGGTTGCCGGAGCGTTTGACCCAGCAGTGGAACTTCTCCGAGATCAAGGCCGGCGGCGAGCTGTGGCTGAACTGGAACAAGGGTGCCCTGCAAAGCGCCGCAGTGCGTTTGCATGCCCCGCAACTCGAGGGCGCCTACGCCGAGCGCAAGCCGATCCAGATCAATAATCTGGCGCTCAACGGTTATTTCCAGCGCAATGCCGACGGCTTCCTCGCGAGCCTGGATTCCCTGGCCATGAACCTTGGCGAGACGCGCTGGGAGTCGCGCTTGCAACTCAAGGGCAGTGCGGCCACCGACAAGACTGAAGAACTCTGGCATCTACAGGCCGACCGCCTCGACCTCACCGCGCTCACTCCCCTGCTGAATGCTTTGGGGCCGCTGCCCCAAGGTGTTTCCACTGCGGTGGAGCGGCTGAAGGTGACCGGTGGTTTGCGCAATGTCCTGATCGATTTCCGGCCCAACGCTACCGACGACAGCAAGTTCAGTTTTGCCGCCAACCTGGACCGGGTCGGCTTCGACGCTTATCACGGCGCGCCGGCGGCGCGTAACGTCAGCGGTAGTATCAGCGGTGACCTCGGGCGCGGTGAGTTGCGCATGGACAGCAAGGATTTTTCCCTGCACCTGGACCCGATCTTCGCCAAGCCCTGGCAATACCTCCAGGCCAACGCAACCTTGAAATGGAAGCTCGACAAAGAAGGCTTCACCCTGATTGCACCCTACCTCAAGGTGCTGGGCGAAGAGGGCAAGATCGCCGGCGATTTCCTGATCCGCCTGCATTTCGATCATACCCAGGAAGATTACATGGACCTGCGGGTCGGTCTGGTGGACGGCGATGGCAAGTACACCGCCAAGTATTTGCCGACAATGCTCAGTCCGGCGCTGGACGAATGGCTGCGAACAGCGATTCTCAAAGGCGCTGTGGACCAGGGTTTCTTCCAGTATCAAGGGTCCTTGAACAAGGGCGCTGCGCAAGAGGATCGCAGCATCAGCCTGTTCTTCAAGGTGCACGATGCCGAACTGGCCTTCCAGCCCGGCTGGCCACATGTCAGCAAGGTCACCGGTGATGTGTTCGTCGAAGACAGCGGCGTGCGCATCCTGGCCAGCAAGGGCCAGTTGCTCGACACCCAGGTTCGCGATATCTACGTCAACATTCCCCACGTCGCGAGCGGTAAAACCAGCCGCCTGTTTCTCGACGGCGCGTTTGCCGGCGGGTTGGGCGATGGCCTGAAGATTCTTCAGCAAGCACCAATTGGTACCGCCGAGACCTTTGCCGGTTGGGAGGGCGAGGGCGATCTGCAGGGCAAGCTGAAACTGGATATCCCGTTGGCCAAAGGCGAGCAGCCGAAAATCCTCGTCGACTTCAAGACCGCCAAGGCGCGTCTGAAACTGGCCGAACCGACCCTGGAGCTGACCCAGCTCAAGGGCGATTTCCGTTTCGACAGTGCCAAGGGCTTGAGCGGGCAGAACATCACCGCTCGCGCTTTCGACAAACCGGTCAGCGCCCAGATTTTCGCCGATGGCAGTCCGGGCAACCTCAAGACCCGTGTGGCCGCCTCGGGCCAGGTCGAGGTCAAGAAACTCACGGACTGGTTGAGCGTCACCCAGCCATTGCCGGTGTCCGGCCTGATTCCCTATCAGCTGCAATTGAATCTTGAGGGTGACAACAGTCAGTTGATGGTCAGCTCCAGTCTCAAGGGCGTGGCACTCGATTTGCCCGCGCCGTTCGGTTTGGCGGCCGATGTGGGACGTGACACTACCTTCCGTATGACGTTGCAAGGTCCGGAGCGACGCTATTGGGTCAACCATGGCGAGCTGGCCAACTTCACCTTCGCGGCGCCGCCCGGCAATATTGCCGACGGTCGCGGTGAGTTGATCGTCGGTGGCGGCAATGCCGTGCTGCCCGGTGCCAAAGGCCTGCGAGTGCGTGGCGCGCTGCCGGAGCTGGATGTCGGACCGTGGAAGGATCTGCTGGACAAATACGCCGGCCAGGACCCGGGCGGTAACGCCAAACAGTTGCTCAACAGCGTGGATTTCAAGGTCGGCAAGCTCAGCGGGGTCGGTACCACCCTCGATCAGGCTGCCATTGGGTTGAACCGCAAATCGAACGCGTGGGCCTTGCAACTCGACAGTCAGCAAGTCAAGGGCAGCGCCACCATTCCCGATGCCAAAGCCGCGCCGATTGCGGTCAATCTGCAATACGTGCGTTTACCGGCGCCGGATCCGACCGTGCTGGCTGACGAAAACTCGCCTGATCCGCTGGCAACGGTCGACCCGACGAAGATTCCGGCGCTGGATATCACCATCAATCAACTGTTCCAGGGGCAGGATCTGGTGGGCGGCTGGTCGCTGAAAGTGCGTCCGACGGCCAAGGGCATCGCCCTCAATACGCTGGATCTGGGGCTCAAAGGTATTCTGTTGCAGGGCGATGGCGGTTGGGAAGGCACGCCTGGCGCCTCCAGCAGCTGGTTCAAGGGCCGGGCCAGCGGCAAGAACCTCGCCGATGTGCTCAAAGGCTGGGGCTTTGCACCGAGCGTCACCAGTGAAAACTTCCATATGGACGTTGATGGTCGCTGGCCGGGCTCGCCAGCCTGGTTGGCCACCAAGCGCTTTTCCGGAACCCTCGATGCTTCGTTGAATAAAGGTCAGTTCGTTGAGGTCGAGGGCAGTGCACAGGCGTTGCGGGTCTTTGGCCTGCTCAATTTCAACTCCATAGGCCGCCGTCTGCGCCTGGACTTCTCCGACCTGTTTGGCAAAGGCTTGAGTTACGACCGGGTCAAAGGCCTGCTGGTGGCGAGCAACGGCGTGTATGTGACCCGTGAACCCATCCGGTTGACCGGTCCGTCGAGCAATCTTGAACTCAATGGCACCCTGGACCTGGTAGGGGACCGGGTGGATGCCAAGTTGCTGGTGACCTTGCCGGTGACCAACAACTTGCCGATTGCCGCACTGATCGTTGGCGCACCGGCCATTGGCGGGGCGCTGTTCCTGATCGACAAGCTGATCGGTGATCGCGTGGCGCGTTTTGCCAGCGTGCAGTACAGCGTCAAAGGGCCGTGGAAAGATCCGAAAATCACCTTCGACAAGCCTTTTTGAAATCACGTCCCTGGCCCGATGGAGTAGCATGGCCGTAGCGACGCAATCCCCCTGTAGGAGCCGGCTTGCCGGCGAAGGCGGCCTCGAGCCTTGCACCGCCCATGAAGACGCCTTCGCCAGCAAGCCGGCTCCTACAGGTATGCGTTAACTCCAGATCAGGAAAAAACCATGTCTGTAGCGGTAATTCAAATGGTCAGTCAGAGTGATGTGCCGGCCAACCTGGCCCGGGCCCGTCATCTGCTGGAACAGGCGGCGATCGGTGGCGCTAAGCTGGCCGTGCTGCCGGAAAACTTCGCCGCCATGGGCCGTCGCGACGTGGCCGACATCGGTCGCGCCGAAGCATCGGGCGAAGGACCGATCCTGCCATGGTTGAAACAGACCGCACGCGACCTCAACTTATGGATAGTGGCCGGCACCTTGCCGCTGCCGCCGGTGGATCAACCGACGGCGAAAGTGCACGCCTGCTCGTTGCTGGTGAACGACCGCGGCGAAACGGTGGCGCGCTACGACAAGCTGCATTTGTTCGACGTGGATGTGGCGGATAATCGTGGGCGTTATCGCGAATCCGATGACTATGCTTATGGCAGTGGTGTGGTGGTGGCGGACACGCCCGTCGGTCGAATCGGCCTGACAGTGTGTTACGACTTGCGATTTCCGGAGCTGTACAGTGAATTGCGTGCCGCCGGCGCGGAGTTGATTACCGCGCCATCCGCCTTTACCGCGGTGACCGGCGCGGCCCATTGGGAGGTGCTGATTCGCGCACGGGCCATCGAGACTCAATGTTATGTGCTCGCGGCCGCCCAGGGTGGGACCCATCCGGGGCCGCGGGAAACCTGGGGGCATGCCGCAATCATCGACCCTTGGGGGCGTGTATTGGCACAGAAGGATCAAGGCGAGGCCGTGCTGCTGGCCGAACGCGATAGCAGCGAACAGGCGTCCATCAGGGCGCGGATGCCGGTGTCCAGTCACCGGCGCTTTTTCTCGCAGGGCGCACAGCGACCTGCCCGTAACGACGAATTTAAGGCGTAAAGCATATGAGCGAGTTGTTGTCCTCAGTCAGTGAACACCTCCTGGCGCCCGGTGGCGTAACGATCGAAAGCCTGCAAGGGGTGCTCGGCGACCTGGCCGGTCCAGGCATCGATGCGGCCGACCTGTATTTCCAGGGGCAGATTTCCGAATCCTGGGCGCTGGAAGACGGCATCGTCAAGGAAGGCAGTTTCAACCTCGACCAGGGTGTCGGCGTGCGGGCGCAATCGGGTGAAAAAACCGGTTTTGCCTACAGTAATGCAATCACCCTGGAAGCGTTAGGTGCCGCGGCACGCGCAGCACGTTCGATCTCCCGGGCTGGTCAGAATGGCACGGTGCAGGCGTTCACTACCCAGGACGTTGCCCAGTTGTACGGGCCGGACAATCCGCTCGAAGTGCTCACCCGCGCCGAGAAAGTCGAGTTGCTCAAGCGCATCGACGTCGCGACCCGTGCCCTCGATCCACGCATCCAGCAGGTGACCGTCAGCATGGCCGGCGTCTGGGAGCGCATCCTGGTGGCATCCACCGACGGTGGCCTGGCGGCGGATGTGCGGCCGTTGGTGCGCTTCAACGTCAGTGTGATCGTCGAGCAGAATGGTCGCCGCGAACGCGGCGGTCATGGCGGTGGCGGGCGTACCGACTACCGCTATTTCCTCGCTGAAGACCGCGCCATGAGCTACGCCCGTGAGGCGCTGCGCCAGGCACTGGTCAACCTTGAAGCCATCCCCGCGCCAGCCGGTACCTTGCCGGTGGTGCTCGGTTCGGGCTGGTCCGGCGTGCTGTTGCACGAAGCGGTCGGTCACGGTCTGGAAGGCGATTTCAACCGCAAGGGCAGCTCCGCCTACAGCGGGCGCATGGGTGAGATGGTTGCGTCCAAGCTCTGCACCATCGTCGATGACGGCACGCTGGCCGGCCGTCGTGGCTCACTGAGCGTCGACGATGAAGGCACCCCGACCGAGTGCACCACGCTGATCGAAAACGGCGTGCTCAAAGGCTACATGCAAGACAAGCTCAATTCCCGGCTGATGGGCGTGGCCCGCACCGGTAACGGTCGCCGTGAATCCTACGCGCACCTGCCGATGCCGCGCATGACCAACACCTACATGCTGGCGGGCGAAAGCGATCCGGCGGAAATCATTGCCTCGGTGAAACGCGGTATCTACTGCGCCAACCTCGGCGGTGGCCAGGTTGACATCACCAGCGGCAAGTTCGTGTTTTCCACCAGCGAGGCTTATTTGATCGAAGACGGCAAGATTACCGCTCCGGTTAAAGGCGCGACCTTGATTGGCAACGGCCCGGAAGCGATGAGCAAGGTGTCGATGGTCGGTAACGACCTGGCGCTGGACAGCGGCGTGGGGACGTGTGGCAAGGATGGGCAGTCGGTGCCGGTGGGTGTCGGCCAGCCAACGCTGAAAATCGATGCGATCACTGTGGGTGGCACAGGATCGTAAGAAGCATGCATCTCCCGCGTAGGAGCTGCCGCAGGCTGCGATCTTTTGACTTTCGGTTTTGCAAGATCAAAATCAAAAGCAAAATCAAAAGATCGCAGCCTGCGGCAGCTCCTACGGGGGATGTGGTGGGGCTTGACTCAGCGCAAACCGCGTTGAGTCTCGTCCAGCTCACGGATGTACTTGAAGATTTTACGGCTCGATGCCGGTGGCTTGTTGGTCGCCAGTTCGTGCTGGGCCTGACGGATCAGGGAGCGCAATTGCTGGCGATCAGCCTCTGGGTAGTCGAGTACGAACTTCTCCAGGACGCCGTCGTCGCCTGCGATCAAGCGATCGCGCCAGCGTTCCAGGCCATGGAAACGTTCGTTGTACTGCCGGGTGGAGGCATCGAGTTGATCGAGCAGAGTCAGAATGGCGTCAGTGTCCTGATCGCGCATCAGTTTGCCGATGAACATGAGGTGCCGTTTACGCGCGATATTCGCGGTGTGCTTGGGCGCATCGGCCAGGGCCCGGCGCATGGCGTCGGTCAACGGCAGTTTTGCCAGCAAGTCAGGCTTGAGCGTTGTAAGGCGCTCGCCGAGGTCAACCAGAGCATGCAGCTCGCGTTTGACCTGGGATTTGCTTTTTTCTCCCGTATCGAGGGAGTCGTCGTAAGAATCAACCATGGTGGCCGTCCGCAAAGAAACGCCGCCATGATAACCAGTCGGGGGCCGCTTGTCCGGCCCGGTCGCTCGAAGGCCATACCGAAAGCAGAATTTGAGTGGAGAACAGCATGAGTGCAGTTGAAAGCGTCGGCCCACAAGCGTTGCCGGCACTGCAAGAACAAGTCGAGCAGATCATCGCTGAAGCCAAGCGCCAGGGCGCCAGTGCCTGTGAGGTGGCGGTGTCCCTGGAGCAGGGGCTGTCCACGACCGTGCGCCAGCGTGAAGTCGAAACCGTCGAATTCAACCGAGACCAGGGTTTTGGCATCACGCTGTATGTCGGCCAGCGCAAAGGTTCGGCGAGCACCTCGGCCAGCGGCCCTGAGGCGATTCGCGAAACCGTTGCCGCCGCGCTGGCCATCGCCAAGCACACCTCGGAAGACGAAGCCGCGGGGCTGGCCGATGCCGCGCTGATGGCCAAGGATCTGCAGGATTTCGACCTGTTCCACCAGTGGGACATCACTCCGGAACAAGCCATCGAGATGGCCTTGACCTGTGAAGCGGCGGCGTTTGCCGCCGACAGCCGGATCAAGAACGCCGATGGTACCAGCCTCAGTACCCACCAGGGTTGCCGCGTGTACGGCAACAGCCATGGGTTTGTCGGTGGCTATGCATCGACTCGCCACAGCCTCAGCTGCGTCATGATCGCCGAGGCCGACGGCCAGATGCAGCGCGACTACTGGTACGACGTGAACCGTCAGGGCAACCTGCTGGCCGACCCGGTGAGCATCGGCCAGCATGCCGCGCAACGGGCGGCGAGCCGTCTTGGCGCGCGTCCGGTGCCCACCTGCGAAGTGCCGGTGCTGTTTTCCGCGGAGCTGGCCGGTGGTTTGTTCGGCAGTTTCCTCTCGGCGATTTCCGGCGGCAGCCTGTACCGCAAATCGTCCTTCCTCGAGGGCACGCTGGGGCAGAAGCTGTTCCCGGAATGGCTGACCATCGATGAGCGTCCGCACTTGATGCGCGCGCTGGGCAGCGCGGCGTTCGATGGTGACGGCCTGGCGACCTATGCCAAACCGTTCGTCGAAAAAGGCGAGCTGGTGTCCTACATCCTCGGCACTTATTCCGGTCGCAAGCTCGGTATGCCGAGCACCGCCAACGCCGGCGGCGTGCACAACCTGTTCGTCACCCACGGCGACGAAGACCAGGCCGCTTTGCTGCGCCGCATGGGCCGCGGCCTGCTGGTCACTGAGTTGATGGGTCAAGGCTTGAACATGGTCACCGGCGATTACTCCCGTGGTGCGGCCGGTTACTGGGTCGAAAACGGCGAAATCCAGTTTGCGGTCCAGGAAGTGACCATTGCCGGCAACATGCGCGACATGTTCAAGCAGATCGTCGCGGTGGGTAATGATCTGGAACTGCGCAGCAACATTCGCACCGGGTCGGTGTTGATCGAGCGGATGACCGTCGCCGGAAGCTAACCCCCCGGCAGCTACACAAAAAGGCGCGCCACCCAATCGGGTGGCGCGCCTTTTTTATGCGCCTTGCACCGCCCCCCTGTAGGAGCTGGCTTGCCAGCGAAAGCGGTGGATCAATCAACAAAGATGTCGAATGTCATACCGCTTTCGCGAGCAGGCTCGCTCCCACAGTTTTAGATTTTGCCTACACTATCGGGGTTGTGTTGGTTCTCATTATCATCTAATAATAAATCTCATTACCGAATGAGCCCGGATCATGAGTTCTGCCTTGCACGAGCAGCCTTACCTCGAAAGCTGGCGCTGGATGAGTCGCCAGATCCGTTGCGCGATGGCCCCCAACGAGCCTCGCCTGATCGACCATTACCTGGCCGAAGGCCGGTACCTGGCGTGTTGCACGGCGACTTCAGCCTGGACCATCGCCGAAACCTCCTTCCGTTTACTGCTCGACACCGCCGCGGACGTCGCGCTGCCGTGGCACTGGCGGACCTATTGCCTGGATCAGGCCTGGCGGCCGCTGCGCGAACTGGAGCGCCTCTCGCTGTGCAAATGTCGCCTCAAGCGCTGGCAGCGCTACACCTGGCAACTGGCGACCTGCGAGTTGCATCCCTCGATTCCTCTCATTGAACTGGTGCAAGGATTTTCAGATGACCAAGACACGTATTGAGCGCGACAGCATGGGCGAGCTCCAGGTCCCGGTAGACGCGCTCTACGGCGCACAGACCCAACGGGCGGTGGATAACTTCCCAATCAGCGGCAAGCCGATGCCGGTGCAATTCATCCGCGCGTTGATCCTGGCCAAGGCCGCCGCCGCTCGGGCCAACGTCGAGCTCAAGCAAATCGGCGAGTCCCAGGGCAAAGCTATTGTCGATGCGGCGCAAGGCCTGCTCGAGGGCGACTTCATGCAGCACTTCCCGGTGGACATTTTCCAAACCGGCTCCGGCACCAGTTCCAACATGAACGCCAACGAAGTGCTCGCCACCCTGGCCAGCCGTCTGCTCGGCGAGCCGGTGAACCCCAACGATCACGTCAACTGCGGTCAAAGCAGCAACGACATTATCCCGACCACCATCCATGTCAGCGCGGCGCTGGCGTTGCACGAGCAATTGCTCCCCGCGTTGCTGCACCTGGTGCAGGTGATCGAGCGCAAGGCCGGGGAGGTTCATCACCATGTCAAAACCGGGCGCACGCACCTGATGGATGCCATGCCCGTGCGCATGAGCCAGGTGCTCAACGGTTGGGCGCAACAGCTCAAGGCGAACATTGGCCATCTACAGGATCTGCTGCCGAGCCTGCAATCCCTGGCTCAGGGCGGCACGGCGGTGGGCACGGGGATCAATGCACATCCCGAATTTGCAGCGCGTTTCAGTCAACAGCTGACCCAGCTGACCCAGGTGCCGTTCACGCCGGGCAAGGACCTGTTTGCGCTCATTGGCTCCCAAGACACCGCGGTTGCAGTGTCCGGGCAGCTTAAAGCCACGGCGGTCTCGTTGATGAAAATCGCCAACGACCTGCGCTGGATGAACTCCGGCCCTCTGGCCGGTCTCGGTGAGATAGAGCTCGAAGCCTTGCAGCCGGGTTCTTCGATCATGCCGGGCAAGGTCAATCCGGTGATCCCGGAAGCCACCGCCATGGTTGCCGCGCAAGTCATCGGCAACGACACCGTCATCACCATTGCCGGTCAGTCGGGCAATTTCGAACTGAACGTGATGTTGCCGATCATCGCCGAGAACCTGTTGAACAGTGTCGAATTGTTAGCCAACGCCAGCCGTCTGCTGGGTGACAAGGCCATCGCCAGCTTCAAGGTCAACGAAGCCCGGATCAAGGAAGCGCTGTCGCGCAACCCGATTCTTGTCACCGCACTCAACCCGATCATTGGTTACCAAAAAGCCGCCGAGATTGCCAAGAAGGCCTATCAACAGGGGCGACCGGTGATCGATGTCGCCCTGGAGCACACCGACCTCACTCGCAGCCAGCTTGAGGTTTTGCTTGACCCGGAAAAACTCACCGCAGGCGGCGTGTAGTCACCGCCAACGCTTTGGAGGCTCGTCATGGAGCACTGGAAACGCACGATCGAAAGAGCAAATCGCTGTTTCATGCTGGGCGAACTGGTCGATGCCCGCGAGGCGTACTTGCAGGCATTGGCCCTGGCCCAGGTGTTGTTCGAGCGCTGGGCGGATGCCGATGAAGCGGTGGCGGCCTGCGTGATTTCCCACCACAACCTGGCAGACCTGCATCTGCGGCTGAACCAGCCGGAGGAGAGCGCCGAGTATCTGTGCGCAATCCACCAGCGGTTATTGCAGGCCATGCAGGACCCGCGCCTGACGCCGGCCTTGCGTGAAGCGGCACTGCGCCAGAGCAGCAAGACCTACGTCGAGCTGCTGAATTTCATCAGCGAGCACGGCGAGTACCCGCGCACCCATCGTCTGCTGCACATGGATGCGGCCTCACCCGCACCTCTACATCATGGAGTCCACTGAACATGGCTTTTACCCTGCCTGCCTTGCCTTACGCCTACGATGCCCTGGAGCCGCACATCGATGCGCAGACCATGGAGATCCACTACACCAAGCATCACCAGACCTACATCAATAACCTCAATGCCGCTGTGGAAGGCACCGAGTATGCCGAGTGGCCGGTGGAGAAGCTGGTGTCCAGCATCCAGCAACTGCCGGAAAAACTGCGGGCGGCGGTGATCAATCAGGGCGGCGGCCACGCCAATCATTCGTTGTTCTGGGAAGTGATGGCGCCTCACGGCGGTGGTCACCCCGAAGGTGCGCTGGCCAAGGCGATCGATGAGCAACTGGGTGGCCTCGACAGCTTCAAGGAGGCCTTCACCAAAGCCGCATTGACCCGGTTCGGCAGTGGCTGGGCATGGCTCAGTGTCACGCCGCAAAAGACATTGATCGTTGAAAGCAGTGGCAACCAGGACAGCCCGTTGATGAACGGCAATACGCCGATTCTCGGTCTCGACGTCTGGGAACACGCTTATTACCTGAGGTACCAGAATCGCCGCCCGGAATACATCAATGCGTTCTACAACGTGATCAATTGGCCAGAAGTCAGCGCGCGCTATCAAGCTGCGCTGGCTTGAGTCTTCTATAAAAATCTTCCAAGGCTGATTATGGGCACTGAAACACTGGCGATCGGAAGTGGACGAATGTTTCGTTACGCGCTGGGATCGCTGTTACTGCTGGCGGGCATGACCTTGTTGGGTGCCCAAGGGCTGGTATGGCTGGACCTGGAACCGAAACTGATGCGTGCGCTGCAAGGCGGAGCGATCTGTGCCTTGGGCACGGCTTTGGGCGCCGTGCCGGTGCTGGTGATTCGACGCATGCCTCAGGCGGTCAGCGATACGCTGCTGGGCTTCGGGGCCGGGGTGATGCTCGCGGCGACGGCGTTTTCGCTGATCGTTCCGGGTATCTCCGCCGCTGAACACCTGGGGCTGACGCCTTGGGCGGCCAGCGGGCTGATCAGCTTTGGCATCATGCTCGGTGCGTTCGGGCTGTTTCTGGTCGATCGCAAGGTGTCCGGCGCGTCGCCGGAAATGCTCGTGGGCACCGTTGAACATCCGATGATTCCTCCGCGAATCTGGCTGTTCGTGTTTGCCATCATCGCGCACAACATACCGGAAGGCATGGCAGTGGGCGTCTCGGCCGGTGGCGGGATGCCGGATGCCGACAGCCTGGCCATGGGCATCGCCTTGCAGGATGTGCCGGAAGGGCTGGTGATTGCATTGGTGTTGGCCGGGGCAGGGATGTCGCGGGTCAAGGCGTTCCTGATCGGTGCGGCGTCAGGGTTGGTCGAACCGGTCTTTGCGCTGTTGTGCGCCTGGCTGGTCAGCCTGGCCGAGATGCTGTTGCCGTTGGGCTTGGCGTTGGCGGCGGGGGCCATGCTGCTGGTGGTCACCCATGAAGTGATACCCGAGTCGCGCCGACACGGTCATGACAAGCTGGCCAGCTTGGGGTTGTTGATCGGGTTTTGTCTGATGATGGTGATGGATACGGCGTTGGCGTGAAACAAGACAAAAGATCGCAGCCTCGTTGCACTCGACAGCTCCTACGCCGGTCCCTGTAGGAGCTGTCGAGTGCAACGAGGCTGCGATCTTTTGACGTTTATTCGCCCTCATCGAAGAAGTTATTGATCAACTTTACCAGCGCTTCCAGCGCCTCCTGCTCCTGTTCGCCTTCCGTGCTCAGGTGAATTTTCGTGCCCTTGCCAGCCGCGAGCATCATCATCGCCATGATGCTTTTGCCATCGACCGTTGATTCTGGGGTGCGTCCCACCCTGATCGTGCAATCCTTGAACTGACCGGCCACTCCGACAAATTTTGCCGAAGCACGGGCGTGCAGGCCCAGCTTGTTGATGATTTCGATTTCCAGAGCAGGCATCGCGATGTGAATCCTTTAGCTGAGGTCGCGGTGGCGGACCTGGACGTTCTTCAGGGTTTTTTGCAGGACCTGACCCAGGCGCTCGGTCAGGTAGACGGAGCGGTGATGCCCGCCGGTGCAGCCAATGGCGATGGTGACATAAGCGCGATTGCTGGCTGCAAAGCGGGGCAGCCACTTGAGCAGGTAAGTAGAAATGTCCTGGAACATTTCTTCGACGTCCGGCTGTGACGCCAGGTAGTCGGCAACCGGCTTATCGAGCCCGGACTGTTCGCGCAACTCCGGCTTCCAGTAGGGGTTCGGCAGACAACGCACGTCGAACACCAGGTCGGCATCCACCGGCATGCCACGCTTGAAGCCGAAGGATTCCACCAGGAACGCCGTACCGGGCTCCGGTTGATTCAGCAGGCGCAGCTTGATGGTATCGCGCAGCTGATACAGGTTCAGGTTGGTGGTGTTGACCTTGAGATCGGCGAGGTCGGCAATCGGCCCGAGCAGCATGCTTTCGTCGCTGATCGCCTCCGCCAGCGAACGGTTGGCGTTGCTCAGCGGGTGACGCCGGCGGGTCTCGGAAAAACGTTTGAGCAAGGTTTCTTCGTCGGCGTCCAGATACAGGACATCGCACTGGATATGCCGGCTGCGGACTTCTTCCAGCAGCTCGGGAAAACGCGACAGATGGCTCGGCAGGTTACGCGCGTCGATGGACACGGCAACCAGCGGCTGGGCCAGTTCGGTGTGGATCAAGGCGCGCTCGGCCAATTCCGGCAGGAGCCCGGCAGGCAAGTTGTCGATGCAGTAGAAGCCGTTGTCCTCGAGAACATCGAGCGCGGTACTTTTACCTGAGCCGGAGCGGCCACTGACGATGATCAAGCGCATGATTACTGACCGTTTTGCTCGTCCAGGACAACCTGATACAAGGCTTGATTGCTCGGGGCGCTGCGCAGCTTTTCGCGTACTTCCTTGCGATCGAGCATGCTGGCGATCTGGCGTAGCAGCTCCAGGTGCGCATCGGTGGCGGCTTCCGGGACCAATAGTACGAACAGCAGGTCAACCGGAGCACCGTCGATGGCGTCGAAATCGATGGGCGCATCCAAATGCATCAAGGCGCTGATGGGTGAGGTGCAACCTTTGAGGCGACAGTGGGGGATGGCGATGCCGTTGCCAAAACCGGTCGAACCGAGTTTTTCACGGGCGATCAGAGCCTCGAAGACATCTTGCATCGCCAGATCCGGCACTTCGCGATGGATAAGGTTGGCAATTTGTTCGAGGGCTTTCTTTTTACTGCCGCCCGGCGCGTTCACGAGGGAACGGCCGGGGGTCAGGATGCTTTCAAGTCGGATCATGGGTTGGGAGTGTTAACGACCGGTCGCGCCCTGGAGGAGGCTCTGGGTCTTTTCCTTATGCTTTTTGAGTTGTTTATCCAGCTTGTCGGTCAATGCGTCGATGGCCGCGTACATATCGGTATGTTCCGCGTTGGCGACGACTTCATTGCCGGGAATATGCAGCGTGGCTTCGATTTTCTGCTTGAGCTTTTCGACCGTCATCGTGACCTGCACGTTGGTGATCTTGTCGAAATGCCTCTCCAATCGTTCGAGCTTTTCGCCGATGTAGGTGCGAAGAGGTTCGGTCACTTCCAGTTGGTGTCCACTGATGTTGACTTGCATACAGCTTCTCCTTCGTTGCCAGTGCATAAAGCGGTAGACCAGATGATCTACCACTGGAACGCTGTGGCGTGGCTCTACATCAACCGCTTGCGTTCGCTCGAAGGCGCGATCCCGAGGGATTCGCGGTACTTGGCGACGGTGCGGCGAGCCACCTGAATGCCTTGTGCCTCCAGTAAACCAGCGATCTTGCTGTCACTCAACGGCTTTTTCTGATTTTCCGCTGCAACCAGTTTTTTGATGATCGCGCGGATCGCCGTGGACGAGCATTCGCCGCCTTCCGAGGTGCTGACGTGGCTGGAAAAAAAGTATTTCAGTTCGTAGATGCCCCGAGGGGTGTGCATGAATTTCTGCGTGGTCACCCGGGAAATCGTCGACTCGTGCATGCCCACCGCTTCGGCGATGTCATGCAGCACCAGCGGTTTCATGGCTTCGTCGCCATACTCCAGGAAGCCGCGCTGATGCTCGACGATCTGGGTGGCCACCTTCATCAGGGTTTCGTTGCGGCTCTGCAGGCTCTTGATGAACCAGCGGGCCTCTTGCAACTGATTGCGCATGAAGGTGTTGTCGGCGCTGGTGTCGGCGCGGCGCACGAAACCGGCGTACTGGGCATTGACCCGCAACCGTGGCACCGATTCCTGGTTCAGCTCCACCAGCCAGCGCTCGTTGTCCTTGCGCACGATGACATCGGGGACGACGTATTCGGCTTCAGTGGACTCGATCTGCGAGCCAGGACGCGGGTTGAGGCTCTGCACCAGTTCGATCACCTGGCGCAGCTCATCTTCCTTGAGCTTCATGCGGCGCATCAGCTGGCTGTAGTCGCGGCTGCCGAGCAGATCGATGTAGTCGCTGACCAGGCGCTTGGCCTCGGTCAGCCAAGGGGTCTTGGCGGGCAACTGGCGCAATTGCAGCAACAGGCATTCGCCCAGGTTGCGGGCGCCGATGCCGGCGGGTTCGAATTGCTGGATGCGATGCAGGACGGCTTCGATTTCGTCGAGTTCGATGTCCAGTTCCGGGTCGAAGGCTTCGAGGATTTCCTCGAGGGATTCGTCCAGGTAGCCCTGATTGTTGATGCAGTCGATCAGGGTCACGGCAATCAGGCGATCGGTGTCGGACATCGGTGCCAGGTTCAGTTGCCACAGCAAATGGCTTTGCAGGCTTTCACCGGCCGAGGTACGGGTGGTGAAGTCCCACTCGTCGTCATCGTTGCTCGGCAGGCTGCTGGCGCTGGTCTGGTAAACATCTTCCCACGCGGTATCGACCGGCAGTTCGTTGGGAATGCGCTCGTTCCAGTCTCCTTCCTCGAGGTTATCCACCGTCGGGGCGGTTTCCTGGTAGGAGGGTTCCGACACGTCGGCGTTGGGTTGCAGTTCGGCTTTGTCGGCCAAGGGGTCGGCGTTATCGAAGTCGTCGCCTTCTTCCTGGCGTTCGAGCATCGGATTGGACTCCAGGGCCTCCTGGATTTCCTGTTGAA
>Ga0213829_1001093_pt1 | contig 20812 bp, 18 predicted proteins | sample MC6MC0896MG_FD_180665 | JGI IMG/M metagenome (GOLD analysis project Ga0213829, IMG submission 180665) | Enriched soil aggregate microbial communities from Iowa State University, Ames, United States - MC6-MC0896-MG | ecosystem: Environmental > Terrestrial > Soil > Unclassified | place: USA: Iowa...
AAGCGTACCGCTGTCGAAAACTGCGTAACTCTTTGTTTACCAAGGAGTTTTCCGTTTCGACTGCGCCGGAAGTGGGGCGAATTATAGACGTCCAGAATCTGCCGTCAACATCTAATTTAACAATTCTGTCATATAAGGTAAAAAACCCCGGAAACACGAAGGCCGGCCCCCCTTTTATAGAGGGTGCCGGCCTTCTTCCCTTCTATTTACAAGCTAGGGAATGCGAATTGCGACGCCTCATGGCTCGCCCGTTGCGGCCAGCGCTGGGTAATCGCCTTGCGACGGGTGTAGAAACGCACGCCATCCGGACCATACGCATGCAAGTCGCCGAACAGCGAACGCTTCCAGCCACCAAAGCTGTGATAGGCCACCGGCACCGGCAACGGGACGTTGACCCCGACCATACCGACTTCGATCTCATCGCAGAACAGCCGCGCCGCTTCCCCGTCACGGGTAAAGATGCAGGTGCCGTTGCCATACTCGTGATCGTTGATCAGCTGCATGGCCTCTTCCAGGCTGTTGACGCGAACAACACACAGCACCGGACCAAAGATCTCTTCTTTATAGATGCGCATTTCTGGCGTGACGTTGTCGAACAGGCAGCCACCCAGGAAGAAGCCTTCCTCATGACCAGCCACGCTCAGGCCACGACCATCGACGACCAACGATGCACCGGCCGAAACGCCGTCTTCTATATAACCACTGACCTTGTCGCGAGCCTGACCGGAAACCAGTGGCCCCATGTCCAGACCGCACGACGTACCGGCACCGATTTTCAGCGCCTTGATCTGCGGCGTCAGTTTGGCCACCAACGCGTCCGCCACCTGGTCACCGACGCACACCGCCACCGAGATCGCCATGCAACGTTCACCGCAGGAACCGTACGCTGCGCCCATCAGTGCACTGACGGCGTTATCCAGGTCCGCATCCGGCATCAACACCGCATGGTTCTTAGCCCCGCCCAACGCCTGCACGCGTTTGCCGCGCTTGGTGCCTTCGGCATAGATGTATTCGGCAATCGGCGTCGAGCCCACGAAGCTCAGCGCCTTGACTTCCGGCGCTTCGATCAGCGCATCCACCGCTGCCTTGTCGCCGTGCACCACGCTCAGCACGCCTTTAGGCAAACCGGCTTCCATCAACAATTGGGCGATCAACAGCGTGGAGCTTGGATCACGCTCGGAAGGCTTGAGAATGAAGCAGTTGCCGCAGACGATCGCCAGTGGATACATCCACAGCGGCACCATGGCCGGAAAGTTGAACGGCGTAATACCGGCGACCACGCCCAACGGCTGGAAGTCCGACCAGGCATCGATGTTCGGGCCGACGTTGCGGCTGTATTCACCCTTGAGGATTTCCGGTGCCGCGCACGCGAACTCGACGTTCTCGATACCACGCTTCAATTCACCGGCAGCATCTTCCAGAGTCTTGCCGTGTTCTTCGCTGATCAATTGCGCGATACGCGCTTCGTTCTGCTCCAGCAGTTGCTTGAAACGGAACATCACCTGCGCACGTTTGGCCGGTGGCGTATTGCGCCAGGCCGGAAACGCGGCCTTGGCCGAGTCGATGGCTTTCTGAATGGTTTCACGGCTGGCCAACGGCAGCTTGTGGATGGCTTGGCCGGTGGACGGGTTGAACACGTCGGCGGTGCGACCATCTTCAGTGACCAGTTCGCCGTTGATCAAATGCGGGATAAGGCTCATGCGGGCTCCAGAAAAGTTGTCCACAGGCGCACATTGAAGGGCGCCCGCTATATAGATGGCTTTTTTGTAGGAGCAAGCTCGCTCCTACATGGTTTTTTCAAATCAGTCGATTTTGTTCAGCACTTCGCCGACCGCGTCGAACAGACGATCAAGGTCTTGCGGCTTGCTGTTGAAGGTTGGGCCGAACTGCAGGGTGTCGCCGCCGAAACGTACGTAGAACCCGGCTTTCCACAGCGCCATGCCGGCTTCGAACGGACGCACGATGGCATCACCGTCACGCGGTGCGATCTGGATCGCGCCGGCCAGGCCATAGTTACGAATGTCGATAATGTTCTTCGAGCCCTTCAGGCCGTGCAGCGCATTTTCGAAATGCGGCGCGACTTCGGCCACGCTCTGCACCAGGTTTTCCTTTTGCAGCAGGTCGAGTGCCGCCAGGCCCGCGGCGCACGCCACCGGGTGCGCGGAATAGGTGTAGCCGTGGGGGAATTCCACCGCGTACTCAGGCGTCGCCTGGTTCATGAAGGTCTGGTAGATCTCGGAGCTGGCAATCACCGCGCCCATAGGGATCGCGCCGTTGGTGACTTGCTTGGCGATGCACATCAGGTCCGGGGTGACGCCGAAGCTCTCAGCGCCGAACATCGAACCGGTCCGGCCGAAACCGGTGATCACTTCGTCGAACACCAACAGGATGTTGTGCTGATCACAGATCTCGCGCAGACGCTTGAGGTAACCCTGTGGCGGCACCAACACGCCAGCGGAGCCGGCCATTGGTTCAACGAACACTGCTGCGATGTTGGAAGCGTCATGCAACTCGATCAACTTCAGCAGTTCATCGGCCAGGGCGATACCGCCCTGCTCCGGCATGCCACGCGAGTAGGCGTTGCTTGCCAGCAAGGTATGCGGCAGGTGATCGACGTCCATCATCGCCTGACCGAACATTTTGCGGTTGCCGTTAACGCCGCCGAGGCTGGTGCCGGCGATGTTCACACCGTGATAACCACGGGCACGGCCGATCATTTTGGTCTTGGTCGCCTGACCTTTCAGGCGCCAGTAAGCGCGAACCATCTTCACCGCGGTGTCGGCGCACTCGGAACCCGAGTCGGTGAAGAACACGTGATTCAGGTTGCCCGGGGTCAGGTCGGTGATTTTCTCCGCCAGCTGGAACGACAGCGGGTGCCCGTACTGGAAGGCTGGCGAGTAATCGAGGGTGCCCAGTTGCTTGGCGACCGCTTCCTGGATTTCCTTGCGAGTGTGCCCGGCGCCGCAGGTCCACAGACCGGACAGCGAATCGTAGACCCTGCGGCCCTTGTCATCGATCAGCCAGCTGCCCTCGGCACCGACGATCAGTCGAGGATCGCGCTGGAAGTTACGGTTGGCGGTGTAAGGCATCCAGTGAGCATCAAGCTTGAGCTGGCTGGCCAGGGAAGACGGGGCGTTTTCGGGCAAGTTCATGAGCAAAACCTCGCAGGGCAATAAGCGGCATAGAGATCAAAAGCGTTCTTGCAGCTAAATTGCCACGGGGATAAAGTCGGTGAAATCCAACTTTTGTAACGTTCAGTCAGTCCTCCACTAAACTTTGAGTGATTAGAGCATGAGCAGTCGCCGCCCCGATCCGCTGGCACAAGTCAGCGACTTTGATATTCGCCTGCTGCGCATTTTTCGCAGTGTGGTGGAATGCGGCGGTTTCTCCGCGGCGGAATCGGTACTGGGGATCGGCCGTTCGGCGATCAGCCAGCAGATGAGCGACCTGGAGCAGCGCCTCGGCCTGCGCCTGTGCCAACGCGGTCGTGCCGGATTTTCCCTGACCGAAGAGGGTCGCGAGGTTTACCAATCGGCGTTGCAACTGTTAAGTGCCCTGGAAAGCTTCCGCACCGAAGTCAACGGCCTGCACCGACATTTGCGCGGCGAGTTGACTATCGGCCTGACCGACAACCTGGTCACCCTCCCCCACATGCACATCACCCACGCTTTGGCGCAACTGAAGGAACGGGGCCCCGATGTGCAGATTCAGATCCGCATGATCGCGCCCAATGAAGTCGAACAAGGCGTACTCGACGGTCGCCTGCATGTCGGCGTGGTGCCCCAGGCCAGTGCGTTGTCGGGTCTGGAATATCAACCGCTGTACAGCGAACGTTCGCTGCTGTATTGCGCTGTCGGTCATCCGTTGTTTTATGTCGACGACAAACAACTGGACGACGAGCGCCTCAACAGTCAGGACGCCATCGCGCCGACTTTCCGGTTACCGGCCGAGATCCAGGCCCATTACCAGGCGCTCAATTGCACTGCCAGCGCGTCCGACCGTGAAGGCATGGCCTTCCTGATCCTGACCGGACGTTACATCGGATATTTGCCGGACCACTACGCCAGCCTCTGGGTGCAACAAGGTCGCTTGCGTGCGCTGAAACCGACAGCGCGCTTCTATGACCTGAGCCTGGCGTCGGTCACACGCAAGGGACGCCGCCCGCATCTGGTGCTGGAGAGTTTTCTGGAAAGCCTGGCGGCGACGCGTTAAACGTACCGGGCTTTTATCGCACCCGGGACTTGTCTGGAGCCTGTGGGTACGCTATCAACCATTGGCTGCCCCCACCCACCTGTTCGGAAGTGCCCATGACCTTTGAAGTCCCCGCCCACGGTGGCAAGCCCGCCAGCCGCATTCGCCAGAAGAATGAACAGACCATCATCAAAGCTGCCGAAGACGAGTTTGCCCGTCACGGGTTCAAAGGCACGAGCATGAATACCATTGCCCTGAATGCCGGGTTGCCAAAAGCGAACCTGCATTACTACTTCACCAACAAACTCGGCCTGTACGTGGCGGTGCTGAGCAATATCATCGAACTGTGGGACAGCACCTTCAACACCCTGACGGCCGAGGACGACCCGGCGCAAGCGCTGACGCGGTATATCCGCGCCAAGATGGAGTTCTCGCGACGTCAACCTCAAGCCTCGCGAATCTTCGCCATGGAAGTCATCAGCGGTGGCGAATGCCTGACCGAATATTTCAACCAGGACTACCGCGCCTGGTTCCAGGGTCGTGCGGGTGTATTCCAGGCGTGGATCGACGCCGGTAAAATGGACCCGGTCGACCCTGTGCACCTGATCTTCCTGTTGTGGGGCAGCACCCAGCATTACGCAGACTTCGCCACCCAGATCTGCCGTGTCACCGGGCGCACCAAACTGACCAGACAAGACATGGACGATGCCGGCAACAATCTGATCCGCATCATTCTCAAGGGCTGCGGCCTCACACCTGCCATTTGAGTCCCTAATGCCTTTCACACTCAGCGGTTTTTGCGAATACCGCGAAGAGATCCGCAAAAGCCGCTTCATCACCCTTGCAGCGCCGATCAGCAGCCCGGCTGACGCCCAGGCATTCATCGAGCAACACAGCGATTTGAATGCCACGCACAACTGTTGGGCGTGGAAGCTCGGCGATCAATACCGCAGCACCGACGATGGCGAACCTGGCGGCACCGCCGGGCGACCGATTCTGGCGGCGATCGAGGCCCAGGATTGTGACCAGGTCGCGGTGCTGGTGATTCGTTGGTACGGTGGTATCCAGCTGGGCACCGGTGGCCTCGCCCGGGCGTACGGCGGCGGCGCCAACAAGTGCCTGCAAACGGCGCCGAAAGTGGAGCTGGTCAGTCGCGTTGCGCTGAGTTGTGCCTGTGCATTTGCCGAGTTGGCATTGGTAAAACTTCGGGTAGCCGAAGCAGGCGGCTTGATCGTGGAGGAGAACTTCACGGCCAACGGGGTCGAGTTGCAACTGGCCGTTGGTGAGGCCCGGATCGGCACCCTGCAATCGCAACTGGCTGACTTGAGTCGCGGACGTATTCTGTTGCAGCACTCATCGCACCAATAACGTTCACCGTCCATTCGTCACAGCAATGTACTTGCCCACATCTACTGTGCACCCGCCTGTGGATAACCTGAGCACATCCGGCTGTAACCCTTCTGTCATGCGGCTTTGCGGCCTTTGTGCATTTTTCGTCCAATGTGCCATCAAAAAAGCTAAATCCATGCAAAAACATATAGTTAGCGCGGTTTATCACCTTTAGGACAAAGCCGCACCTTGCTTATGCCCGAGCCTGGAGCTTGCGCACAAATACTGTGGAGCAATCTGTGGATAACCCGTTCATGACTGTCGCCGCCCCACATCCGGCATGGGCTGGTTGCGGCTGCTCGTTTTTTGATCAGAGCGCCTGGGCAAAGCCGGAGCCTGAGCAAGGGTGCTGCCCTCATGTAGTGCCTGGCCAGGGATCGACATAGTGCAAGGTGCCTCTCACAGCACCTTGCTGTGCACGACGTTTCGGTTTTAACTCGACGCGTTGCGCCAGGAGTTGCAGCAACGCATCGGGCAGCATTGTCTTTTGAATCCGTGATCTTCATTTATCAAGGAACCACTCATGTCTACGGCAAAAACCGCCCTCATCATCGGTACCTCCCGGGGCCTGGGCCTCGGCCTGGTGAAAACCCTGCTGGCGGATGGCTGGCAAGTCACCGCCACCGTGCGCAACCCACAGACCGCCGAAGCCTTGCAGGCGTTGGGCGCGGTGCGGATCGAAAAACTCGACATGGACGATCAGCAGGCGGTGATCGCCCTGAGCCAACAGCTCAAGAACGAAGTGTTCGACCTGTTGTTCGTCAATGCCGGGGTCAAGGGGCCGGAGGTTCAGACACCCGGTGGCGCGACGCTGGCCGAAGTCGGCCAGCTGTTCTTCACCAACGCCGTGGCCCCGATCAATCTGGCCCAGCGCTTCGCCCGGCAGATCCGTCCAGAGACCGGCGTGCTGGCATTCATGAGTTCGGTGCTGGGCAGCGTGACCATGCCTGACGCGCCGGAACTGGCGTTGTACAAGGCGAGCAAGGCGGCGCTGAACTCCATGACCAACAGTTTCGTGACGCAGCTGGGCGAGCAGAAACTCACGGTGTTGTCGCTGCATCCGGGTTGGGTGAAAACCGACATGGGCGGTGAAGGTGCGGATATCGATGTCGACACCAGCACTCGCGGCCTGATTGATCAGGTCAATGCTTACACCGGCAAGGGCGGGCATCATTTTGTGAATTACAGGGGTGAAACGATTCCCTGGTAACCACCGCGGTCTCCCCTGTAGGAGCTGGCTTGCCAGCGAAGGCGGCGTATCAGTCAGCATCATTGTTGGCAGTGACGACGCCTTCGCCGGCAAGCCAGCGCCTACAGGGGTTTGCGTCGTCTGGTCGGGTGTGGGCTTGCCCGCCGCGCCGTTTTGTTCGAAACTGCGCACCTCGTCCCCCGCGACGACCCTGGATCAGCAGACAGGGCATCACTGAGCTGGCAACCCTGAACCCAACTTTCAGAGGAGCCGGCCACTATGCCTGCGACCCGTACCTGGTTAAAAAACCCCCTCGCGACCTTCACGGCCAATGATCTCGATGCCCGTGGCGGCCTTGTGCTGCAAGACGGATTGATCGTCGAGGTGCTCGCTGCCGGCCAGCAACCTTCCACGCCCTGTGGACAAGTGTTCGATGCCCGCGAGCATGTAATCCTGCCGGGGCTGATCAACACCCATCATCACTTCTATCAAACCCTGACCCGCGCCTGGGCGCCGGTGGTCAATCAGCCGTTGTTCCCGTGGCTGAAAACCCTGTATCCAGTCTGGGCACGCCTCACCCCGGAAAAACTTGCCCTCGCCAGTAAAGTCGCGTTGGCCGAGCTGCTGCTCTCCGGCTGCACCACCGCAGCCGATCACCATTACCTGTTTCCCCAAGGCCTGGAAAATGCGATCGACGTGCAAGTCGAGAGCGTTCGCGAACTGGGCATGCGCGCCATGCTCACTCGCGGCTCCATGAGCCTCGGCGAAAAGGACGGCGGCCTGCCACCGCAGCAGACCGTGCAGGAAGGCGAAGTGATCCTCGCCGATAGCCAACGCCTGATCGCCGAGTACCACGAACGGGGTGACGGCGCGCACATCCAGATCGCGCTGGCGCCCTGCTCGCCGTTTTCGGTAACGCCGCAAATCATGTCGGCCAGTGCGGAACTGGCCAATAAACTCGACGTGCGCCTGCACACCCACCTGGCGGAAACCCTCGACGAAGAAGACTTCTGCGTGCAGCGATTCGGCCTGCGCACCGTGGATTATCTGGACAGCGTCGGCTGGCTCGGGCCCCGTACCTGGCTGGCCCACGGTATCCATTTCAACCCGGATGAAATCGCCCGTCTCGGGGCGGCGGGCACCGGGATTTGCCATTGCCCGAGTTCGAACATGCGCCTGGCTTCCGGCATCTGCCCGACGCTGGACCTGACCGCTGCCGGCGCCCTGCTCGGCCTGGGCGTGGACGGTTCGGCCTCCAACGATGCCTCGAACATGATGCTCGAAACCCGCCAGGCGCTATACATCCAGCGGCTGCGTTACGGCGCGGAAAAGATCACCCCGCAGTTGGTGCTGGGATGGGCGACCAAGGGCTCGGCGCAGTTGCTCGGGCGCACGGACATTGGTGAACTGGCGGTGGGCAAGCAGGCGGATCTGGCGTTGTTCAAGCTTGATGAACTGCGCTTCTCCGGCAGTCATGATCCAGTGTCCGCGTTGTTGCTGTGCGGCGCGGATCGGGCAGATCGGGTGATGATTGGTGGCCAGTGGCGGGTGATTGATGGGCAGGTTGAAGGGCTGGATCTGAAGGGGTTGATCGCCGATCACAGCCAGGCGGCGCGGCAGTTGATTGCGGGCGTATAAACGGACGCCATCGCGGGCAAGCCCGCTCCCACAGGTTCAGCGCTAATCCTGTGGGAGCGGGCTTGCCCGCGATGTTTTTAGAGGCCCAGCAGCGACAGCATGATGAAGGTTGCGAACAATACAAAGTGAGTCATCCCTTCGATGGCATTGGTTTCGCCATCGTTGAGATTGATCGCGCTGACGATCAGCGTGAGGAAGATCATCACGGTCTGCACCGGGGTCATCGCCATCTGGAATGGCTGGCCGGTGTAGAGCGCCATCGCTTCCATCACCGGCACCGTCAGGATCACCGTCGACAGCGACGCGCCCATGGCGATGTTGACCACCGACTGCATGCGGTTGGCCAGCGCCGCGCGCAACGCCGTCAGAATTTCCGGGGCTGCGGAAATCGCCGCCACCAGGATCGCCGTCATCACTGGCGGTGCACCCGAACCTTCCAGCCCCAGGTCGAGGGTCTTGGACATCACTTCGGCCAGCGCGCCGATCACCACCACACCAAATACCAACGTCCCGATGCTCAATGCCAGATTGATCGGCTCCGGCTCTGCGGCGGGTTCCTTCTTGCGACGTTTTTCCGGATAGCTGTAGCTGAAGAAATAGCTGTGCGGCCCGACCTGCATGCGCAGGAACAGGGTGTAGAGCACGACCATCGCGCCGATAGTAAAGGCCGAATAGAGCTTCCAGTTCGCCTCGGGAATGAACTCCGGCACGACCATGGACACGCCCATGGCCGTGAGGATCATCACGCTGTAGCTGCGCGCCGAGTCGTCATTGTAGGACTGTTCGCCATGCTTGATCCCGCCCATCAACGCAGCCAGGCCGAGGATGCCGTTGATGTCGAGCATCACCGCCGAATAGATCGTGTCGCGCACCAGGGTCGGTGATGCTTCATTGCTCATCATGATCGCCAGGATCACCACTTCCACCAGCACCGCGGCCAGGGTCAGGATCATCGTGCCGTAGGGGTCACCGACTTTTTCGGCGAGCAGTTCAGCGTGATGGGCGACACGCATGGAGGCGATGACAATAAACGCGACCAGCACCAGGCCGGCGGTCAGCGCGATGGGCTGGCCGCTGTGCAACATCCAGTGCTCCAGCGGATAGGCGACGAAGGCGGCGACCAGGGCCAGCAGCAGAAACTTTTCTTGCTTGAGGAGTGTGAGCATTGCGGGCCTTTTGCCGATGAGGCGAAAACAGTGTGGTGAGCTACTGACTGTGAGGCGGCGCTAACGTTTCGTTACACCTTAGCGTACCCGTGGCCGGCAACCGCGCCGGGCTCTGCACTTTTGTTGGACTGTAGGTCCTCTTCGCGGGCAAGCCCGCTCCCACAGGGATTGCGCTACTGTTGGGGGTGGGAGCCTGTCTGCAATGGCTATCACGCGGTTTCACGCAGCGCCGATACCTGTGTCCATCGACGGAAACAGGCGGCGGTGCAATGAACCGCCTGGTCAGGTTTTGCCAATAGTTTCCACGAGCACCTGTAGAATGCCCGCCATCTGCACCTGATGAGAAAAGACTATGTACGACTGGCTGAACGCCCTGCCCAAGGCAGAATTGCACTTGCACCTGGAAGGCTCGCTGGAGCCTGAGCTGCTGTTCGCCCTCGCCGAACGCAACAAAATCGCCCTGCCATGGAGCGATGTCGAGACCCTGCGCAAGGCGTACGCCTTCAACAATCTGCAAGAGTTTCTTGACCTGTATTACCAGGGCGCCGACGTGTTGCGCACGTCCCAGGATTTCTACGACCTGACCTGGGCCTATCTGTTGAAGTGCAAGGCGCAGAACGTGATTCACACCGAGCCGTTCTTCGACCCACAGACCCACACCGACCGTGGCGTGCCGTTCGAAGTGGTGCTCAACGGCATTGCCAGCGCGCTCAAGGATGGCGAGCAGCAACTGGGTATCACCAGCGGCTTGATCCTGAGCTTCCTGCGCCATTTGAGCGAGGAGGAAGCCGAGAAAACCCTCAACCAGGCGCTGCCGTTCCGCGATGCATTTGTTGCCGTTGGCCTGGACAGTTCGGAAATGGGTCACCCGCCGAGCAAGTTCCAGCGCGTGTTCGACCGGGCTCGCCACGAAGGTTTCCTGACCGTCGCCCACGCCGGTGAAGAAGGTCCGCCGGAATACATCTGGGAGGCCCTGGACCTGCTGAAAATTCAGCGCATCGACCACGGTGTGCGCGCCATCGAAGACGAGCGTTTGATGCAGCGGATCATCGACGAACAGATTCCGTTGACCGTGTGTCCGCTGTCGAACACCAAGCTGTGCGTGTTCGACCACATGTCCCAACACAACATTCTCGATATGCTGGAACGCGGCGTGAAAGTGACCGTGAACTCGGATGACCCGGCATACTTTGGTGGGTATGTGACCGAGAACTTCCACGCGTTGTACACCGATCTTGGCATGACCCAGGATCAGGCCAGGCGGTTGGCGCAGAACAGCCTGGATGCGCGTTTGGTCAAACCATAAGCATTACCGCCCCCCCCTGTAGGAGCTGGCTTGCCAGCGAAGAGGCCATCACAGTCAACATTGATGTCGCCTGACACGCCGCCTTCGCCAGCAAGCCGGCTCCTACAGATCCCTTAGCGCCTACGGCACCACTTGCAATTCAGTCTCCTTGGCAAAACGATGAATTTCCCGCTGCCCCGCGGCGGTGATCTGCACGGCTGGCGAATCATTGGACACACTCATCCAGCCAGACTGCATGAACAGTTGCAGCAACGCCGCCCCCAGTGAACCGCCCATGTGTGGACGTCTTTCGCTCCAGTCAGGACAGGCACAGGCGGCTCTGCTGGTGGTGTTGGCCAGCGCCTGGACGAACACGCCACGTTTCGCCAGTTGCGTGGCGCCCTTGTGGGTAATCGACACCCGCTGATCGAACTGTTCGATCCAGCCCGCATCCACCAGACGCTGGTAGAGGTCGGCAGCCAACGTGCCGCCCAGATGATCGTTGCACAACCTGGCGCGCAACAAGGGTGAAGGCACTGCCTGAGTCTTGGAGAGGAGTGTATTACGTTTGAAAATATCCGGCATGTCCCGTGGCGTGCTGGCAATCGTCGCGCTGGCCAATGCTTCTATCGCAGCCGCGACTTCGGGTGCGGCAAGCCGAAAGAACCGCTTGCGGCCACGGATTTCGACTTTCAACAGACCACCGGTGGACAGACGCCCCAGGTGTGCACTGGCCGAAGACGGTGACACGCCGGCCAACAACGCCAGGTCTTCGGATTGTCGCGCCGTGCCATCCATCAAAGCCCACATCATTGCGCTGCGCTTAGGGTCAGCCAGCAACGTGGCAATCTGGCTGATGCAAGGTGCATGTTCCATGTATTCACTCCCTGTTGAATCGTTTCGTCTACTGCTCAATGGCACAGTATAAGCGGGTTGACCGCTGGATCCTGCCCTGCGTAACCCGATGAAGGTGATAGTTCCTGAGGGAAATTTCGCTATTTGCCTGCGACTAATGACCTTCACCCGAGAACGTCGGAAATTGACTACTTGAACTGGCGCAGCGGCTGACGAGCATTTCCCGCAACAGGTTCACCGGTTTACTCAATTGCGCGCGATGGGCGCACAGCAAATTCAGGGGTGCGCGCTCGCATTGCAGCTCCGGCATCAGCACCTTTAGCCGACCGGCCAGCACGTCTGCGGCTACATCGAGCCATGATTTGTAAGCGATTCCGGCACCCGCGACCGCCCACAGTCGCACCACATCGGCATCATCGCTGAAGCGATCACCGCTGACCGTCAGGCTGACCTCACGTTTGCCGTCATGAAAACTCCAGTGATCGTGGACCCGGCTGCCGAGCATGAACAGCAGGCAATTGTGTTGCGCCAATTGCTCAAGCTGTCGTGGCTCACCCTGCCGGGCCAGGTAACTCGGGGCGGCACAAAGAACGCGGCGATTCTGCGGGGCGATGGGCAGCGCCACCAGGCTCGAGTCTTCCGGCTCGCCGTACCGGAGGGCAATATCCACCGGTTGGCGGAACAGGTCGGCGATGCGGTCCCCCAGGAGCAGGCGCACCGTAAGTCCGGGATGCTCGCGCTGAAACTCGTCAAGCCACGGCAGCAGCAGGTTTCGGCCGAAATCCGAAGGCGCCGACAGCTGCAGGATCCCGCTGACCTGATCCTGACTGCCCGCCAGCAACCGGCGCCCCTCGTCGAGATTGCTCAGCGCCGCCCGGGCGTATTCGAGAAACCCCTCGCCCTCGGCAGTCAGGCGCAGGCTGCGTGTGGAACGGGCAAGCAAACGGGCGCCGAGTTGCTGTTCGATACGCTTCAACGCGGCGCTAGCCACCGCAGCGGACAAGTCCATCCCGCGCGCCGCCGCCGACAGGCTGCCCAGGTCCGCTGCCCGGACGAACAATTGCAAATCATCGAAACGCAGCATTCCAGCCTCGATTATCAAAAAAATATTGAAAGAGACTGCTGTTTTAGCGGGTTTTATCTTGCGCAGAAATAGCCAATCATCTGCCCAGCGAAATCACCCCCTCTTCCGGAGTCGAATATGTCCCAGCCGTTTACCGCCATTGCCACCCTGATCGCCAAAGCCGGCCAGCAGGACGCCCTCGAACAGCACTTGCGCGCGCTGCTGCAACCCACCCGTGCCGAGCCCGGTTGCGGTCAATACGACCTGCATCAGGACCTCGCCAATCCGCTGGCTTTCTACATGATCGAACAATGGAGCAGCGACGAGGCCCTGCAAGCCCATGACGCCAGCGCGCATATCCAGAATTTTCGGGCCAGAGCCGGCGATTTCCTCGAACACTTCGAACTCAAGCGCCTGCGCACCCTGGCCTGATCGTTCTGTTATCAATTTTCGGAGTTTTCCATGAAAGCCATTGCTTATTACGCCTCGCTGCCGATCACCGACGAGACATCCCTGCAGGACATTGAACTGCCGGAACCGGTTGCCGGCCCGCGCGACCTGTTGGTGGAAGTCAAAGCCATTTCGGTCAACCCGGTCGATACCAAAGTCCGCCAGAACGTCCAGCCCGAAGATGGCGCGGCAAAAGTGCTCGGCTGGGACGTGGCGGGTGTGGTCAAGGCCGTCGGCAGCGAAGTGACGTTATTCAAGGCGGGCGACATGGTGTTTTACGCCGGATCCATCGCTCGCGCAGGCGGCAACAGTGAGCTGCATGTGGTGGATGAGCGGATCGTCGGCCATATGCCCGCCTCCCTGGGTTTCGCCGAAGCCGCCGCCTTGCCGTTGACCGCCATTACTGCCTGGGAACTGCTGTTCGAACGCTTGCAAGTACGCGAAGGCCAGACTGATGAAGGCCAGAGCCTGTTGATCGTCGGAGCGGCCGGGGGCGTGGGGTCGATCCTGACTCAACTGGCCAGCCAGCTGACCGGGCTGAACGTCATCGGCACCGCCTCCCGTGCGCAAACCCGAAGCTGGGTCAGCGAACTGGGGGCCGACCTGGTGATTGACCACAGTCAGCCACTGAGCGAAGAACTCAAACGTGCCGGCATCGAGCATGTCACCCATGTGGCCAGCCTGACCCAGACCGATCATCACCTGGATCAACTGGTCGAAGCATTGGCGCCGCAAGGCAAGCTGGCGCTGATCGATGATCCGAAGGCCCTCGACGTCACCAAGCTCAAGCGCAAGAGCCTGTCGCTGCACTGGGAGTTCATGTACACCCGCTCACTGTTCGAAACCGCGGACATGATCAAGCAACATGAACTGCTCAATCGCGTCGCGCAGCTGATCGACGCCGGGACACTGAAAACCACGGTCGGCGAGCATTTCGGCACCATCAACGCAGCCAATTTTCGTCGCGCCCACGAATTGTTGGAGAGCGGTAAAGCCAGGGGCAAGATTGTGCTGGAAGGGTTTTGAGGATTTAGAACCCGGGAATCGAAAGATCGCAGGTTGCGCCACTGTCTTCAGGAGTCGATGTGCAACCGAAATATTTGGATACACATCGATCAATGCAGCTGCGGTCGCAGGCCGCGATCTATCGCGCTCAAACCGCCAGTCAGACAGTTGACCATTGTCACAATTGCGAACGTATTCGGGTCTACAATCGTGGCCACTGCAAAGCAATCTTTTACGTAAAGGAGGTCAGCAATGAAGATCCTGATAAAAGAATTGGCAAAATCCCAGTGGCAGGTCCGCCTGGACCAACATGCCGTGACCTTCCGCAGCGAAGCCGAAGCGCGGGCCTTTACCCGAACCCTTGAGGCGCGCCTGCAGGCCCCTCATCAGTTTCCCGACCAGCAGCAGCGCGCGGCTGGTTGAGCCATCCTCAAACCTGGGCTTGCAGCAATGCCCGGGCATTTTGCAAACGTCGGGTGAGCATCGCCACGCTCACCACCAGAACGCCACACAGGCTGATGACAATGGCCATTGGCACGGCACTGCCATCGTGTAAAACGCCCACCAGCGCCGCAGCGCCGGCGGCGACGCTGAATTGCAGGCAACCGAGCAGCGCCGACGCACTGCCGGCCCGGGCGCCCTGCCCGTTCATGGCACACGCCGAGGCGTTGGGCAGGATGCAACCCAGGCTGGAGATGCAGATAAACAGTGGGATCAGCAGTGGCCACAGCTTCGCCGTGTGCATCGATGCGACGGCTAGCAGCGCCAGGCCGGCACCGACATAGATCCAGACCGTGCGGGCTAACAGAAACGCGGGGCCACGCTTGGCCAACATGCGTGCATTGACCTGCGCCACCAGGATAAACCCGGCTGCATTGGTGCCAAACAGCCAACCGAAATGCTCGGCGGGTACGCCATAGAGTTTGATGAACACGAAGGGTGAGCCGGCAATGTAGGCAAACATTCCTGCGATGGCGATGCCGCCGGTCAGGGCGTGGCCGAGAAACACCGGATCCGCCAATAGCCGACCGTACTGACGCAGCGCCCCGGACAACGGCTGGCGTGGCACATGGGCGGGCATGCTTTCCGGCAGCCCGAGGGCGACGGCCAGTCCCACCAGTGCACTGAAAAAGGTCAACACGAGAAAGATCGACTGCCAGCCTGTGGTGTTGACCAACAACCCGCCCAGCATTGGCGCCAGAATGGGTGCCAGCCCCATCACCAGCATCAGTTGCGAAAAGACCTTCGCCGAACCCACCGCATCACATTTATCGCTGACCACCGCCCGGGCGATCACCATTCCCGCGCAACCACCCAGGGCTTGAACGAAACGCGCACCGATCAGCCATTCCAGGTTCGGCGCAAACGCGCACGCCAGGGAGGCGGCGGTGAACAAGCCGACACCGATCAATAAGGGAATGCGTCGCCCGAAGCGATCCGCCACTGGACCGTAGGCCAGTTGACCGATGGACAAGCCGAGAAAATAGGCGGCCAGGGTCATTTGAACATGCTGGTCATCGGTGCCGAACGCGAGCGCCATCGCCGGGAAGGCCGGCAAATAGAAATCGATCGCCAGCGGGCCGAAGGCGCTGAGAGCGCCAAGTATCAAAATGGTACGAAAATTCATCAGGCATCCAGTGGGACAGGTCGGCAGCCCCACAGTCTAGCCGCGCATGGACGTGTTGAACATTCTGTTAGGTCGCTAACTATTAAAAATAAGCGATGAATGTAAATCCCTGTAGGAGCTGGCTTGCCAGCGAAGGTGTGTCAGATACATATCAGTCGACTGACACACCTTCGCTGGCAAGCCAGCTCCTACAGGGGGGTTGCGCTTGGCCTCAGGCGACTTTCGCTTCGTAACCTTCTTCGGTAATCAGCGCGATCACTTGATCCGTCGTCAACGCACTCTCGACCCCGACTTCTTTCGCCGCCAGATCGATCCGTACGCTAGCCGCCGGATCCTTCGCTTGCAGTGCTTGGGTGATGGCCTTGACGCAGTGACCGCAAGACATGCCTTGAACATTGAACACTTGCATGGGAGAACTCCTCTGGTGAATGACGAGCAGTCTGGAGCTTGCCACCATGGCAAGGTCAAGTCCGGCAGCAAACTGCCGGACTGGCAATCGGCGCCGCGGTCGGCCAAGCTGCGTGCACCAGTGATTCAACTTCAGGAGATTCAGCCATGCGCTGGTCAGCTCTCAGCCTGTCTGGCTTTATCAGCCTGCTTGCCGCGATACCTTTGGTACACGCCGCCGGGGAGGACTATGGCGTGCTGATCATTTCCCGCGAGCGCCTGGAAGTCGCGACCTCCTGCGAAATAGGCGTTTACATACAGGACCAGTTGGCTGCGCGGCTGTTTCAGGAACAGAGCACCTCGTTCAACCTGCCGCCGGGCACTGTGTCCCTGCGCCTGAAACTGCTGCCGGGGCAGGCCCCGGGTTGCAATCCGGGGATGCTGACGCCGGGCTCACAGAACGTCACACTCAAGGCGGGGGATGTGTTGAAGTTCCGGATTGCGATGACGCAGGAAGGGATGTATTTGAAGCCAGCGGCACTCGACTACTGAGTCGCCTGTAAAAAGATCGCAGGCTGCGATCTTTTGATCTGAATCATGGCGCTTGACCTTGCCCGCATGGCAAGGTTGATCCTGTAGGCATCTTCTACAGGGAGCGCGACCGATGTCCGAATCCACCACGTTCGATCTGCCGATTGCCGGCATGACCTGCGCCAGTTGCGCCGGTCGTGTCGAGCGCGCCTTGAGCAAAGTTCTCGGCGCCAGTGCTGTCAGCGTCAACCTCGCCACCGAGCAGGCTCGGGTTCAAGCGCCCAGCGACAGCCTGCCGGCATTGATGGACGCCGTTCAGCAAGCCGGCTACAGCGTTCCGCAGCAGACCCTGGAGTTGAGCATCGACGGCATGACCTGCGCCTCCTGTGTCGGCCGGGTCGAACGCGCACTGGCGAAGGTGCCGCGGGTCAAAAGTGTCAGCGTCAATCTGGCCAACGAACGCGCCCACCTCGAGTTGCTCGGCCAGGTCGATCCGCAGACTTTGATCGCCGCCGTGGCCAAGGCCGGTTACAGCGCCAGCGTCCGGGAAGTCGAACACCCGCTTGCCGACCATCAGCAACAGCGCCTGCACCGCGAGCGGTGGGCCCTGATCATGGCGATTGTACTCGCCTTGCCGCTGGTGTTGCCGATGGTACTGCAACCTTTCGGCGTGCACTGGATGCTCCCGGCCTGGGTGCAATTTGCGCTGGCGACGCCCGTGCAATTCATCTTCGGTGCGCGTTTTTATATCGCCGCGTGGAAAGCCGTGCGTGCCGGTGCCGGCAACATGGATCTGCTGGTGGCCCTGGGCACCAGCGCCGGTTATGGCTTGAGTCTCTACGAATGGGTCACCGCTGCCGGGCGGATGCCGCACCTGTATTTCGAAGCCTCGGCGGTGGTGATTGCCCTGGTGTTGCTGGGCAAATACCTGGAAAGCCGCGCCAAGCGCCAGACTGCCAGCGCTATCCGCGCCCTCGAAGCCTTGCGTCCGGAGCGAGCGATCCAAGTGATCGACGGCCGTGAGCAGGACGTTGCCATCAGCGCCCTGCGCCTCAATGATCTGGTGATGGTCAAACCCGGCGAGCGCTTCCCGGTGGACGGCGAAGTCGTCGAAGGCCAGAGCCACGCCGACGAAGCGCTGATCAGCGGTGAAAGCCTGCCGGTGCCGAAACAGCCCGGCGACAAGGTCACCGGCGGCGCCATCAATGGCGAAGGCCGGTTGCTGGTTCGCACCCAGGCCTTGGGCGCGGAAACCGTACTGGCGCGGATCATCCGCCTGGTGGAAGACGCTCAAGCGGCGAAGGCGCCGATTCAGAAACTGGTGGATAAAGTCAGCCAGGTATTCGTTCCGACGGTATTGCTGATCGCGTTGGCGACCTTGATCGGATGGTGGCTGTACGGGGCGCCGATGGAAACGGCGCTGATCAACGCCGTTGCGGTGTTGGTGATTGCCTGCCCTTGCGCACTCGGGCTGGCCACGCCGACGGCAATCATGGCCGGCACCGGTGTGGCGGCGCGCTACGGGATTCTGATCAAAGACGCCGAAGCGCTGGAGCGCGCCCATGAAGTCAGCGCCGTGGTTTTTGACAAGACCGGCACGCTGACTTCGGGTACTCCGCGAATCGCTCATTTGAGCGCCATCGACGCTGACGAAGCCGCCCTGCTGCAAAAGGCCGGGGCGCTGCAACGCGGCAGTGAACATCCACTGGCCAAGGCCGTGCTGGACGCTTGCGCCGAACGTGGCTTGAATGTGGCCGACGTCAGTGACAGCCAATCCCTGACCGGACGCGGCATTGCCGGTACCCTCGAGGGTCGGCGGCTGGCGCTGGGTAATCGGCGCCTGCTGGAAGAGAGTGGTTTAAGCGCTGGTCCATTGGCTGAGAGCGCAACCGCCTGGGAAACCGAAGGCCGGACGTTGTCCTGGCTGATCGAACAAAGCCCCGAGCCGAAAGTGCTGGGCTTGTTCGCCTTCGGTGACACCCTCAAGGCCGGTGCGCTGCGAGCGGTGCAACAACTCGGTGCACGCAATATCAGCAGCCATCTGCTCACAGGCGACAATCGCGGCAGCGCCAAAGTGGTCGCCGAGGCGCTTGGCATTAGCGATGTCCACGCCGAAGTGCTGCCGGCCGACAAAGCGGCCACCGTCGCCGCACTCAAGAAAACCGGGGTCGTGGCAATGGTTGGCGACGGCATCAACGATGCCCCGGCCCTGGCCGCTGCCGACATCGGCATCGCCATGGGCGGTGGCACCGACGTGGCCATGCACGCCGCCGGAATCACGTTGATGCGCGGTGATCCGCGGCTGGTGCCGGCGGCGCTGGACATCAGCCGCAAGACCTACGCGAAGATCAGGCAGAACCTGTTCTGGGCCTTCGTCTATAACCTGATCGGCATTCCGCTGGCGGCCGCAGGCTTGCTCAACCCGGTGCTCGCTGGCGCAGCCATGGCGTTGTCGAGCGTCAGCGTGGTGAGCAATGCACTATTGTTGAAAACCTGGAAACCCAAGGATCTGGAGGACACCCCATGAACATTGGCCAAGCGGCCCGCCAGAGCGGCCTGAGCGCGAAGATGATTCGTTATTACGAATCCATCGGCCTGCTCAAGGCCGCCCATCGTACCGACAGTGGCTATCGAGTGTACGGCGACGACGACTTGCATACCCTGGCGTTCATCAAGCGCTCCCGCGACCTGGGATTTTCACTGGAGGAGGTCGGCAAATTGCTGACCCTCTGGCAGGACCGTCAGCGCGCCAGTGCCGACGTCAAGGCGCTTGCGCGTCAGCATATCGAGGAACTGGACCGCAAGATCCAGGAGCTGGGCCAATTGCGCGACACGCTGCAGGATTTGGTCGAGCACTGCCAAGGTGATCACCGGCCCGATTGCCCGATCCTCAAGAATCTTGAGTCGGGTTGCTGCGCCGCGACTGCAAGCGCCTGAACACCAGTCCCTCGACCATCAACACGGGGATGGGGGCAAGCAATCCTTGAGTGTGGGGGTATGACGCTTGTGGGTTGTCTGGTCTGACGCTATCGCGGGCAAGCCACGCTCCCACAGGTTTTGTGTCGACCAATAAATACGACGTCGACACAAAACCTGTGGGAGCGTGCGGTGCGGCGATCCGACTTGCCCGCGATGCAGGCGACGCGGTTTCAAAAAAGGGCACCTATGAAAAACCCGGCCGAAGCCGGGGTTTTTATTGACCTGTCACTGCATCCAGGGCGGAGGCGGTTCTTCGGTCTTGCCAGGTGGCGCGTCGTCTGCAGCGCGTACCGCCTGCTTGCGTTCTTCATCGAGGCGTGCGGCCTCGATTTCGCGCATGATGCCGCCAACGTCGGCCAACTCTTCCGGCTCATCGAACTCGCCGGTCAAGACACTGGCCGGGTGCAAGGTGCCGGCTTCGTACAGCGCCCACATTTCCTTGGCGTACCGGGTCTTCTTCAGCTCCGGGGCATATCGCCCGAAGTACGACGCCATGTTGCCCACATCCCGTTCCAGCATGCTGAACGCGTGGTTGTTACCCGCCGCATCCACCGCCTGCGGCAAGTCGATGATCACCGGACCGGTCGGGGTCAGCAGCACGTTGAATTCCGACAAGTCGCCGTGCACCAGACCGGTACACAACATCAGCACGATCTGCGAAATCAGGAACGCGTGGTATTCACGCGCCTGGTCCGGCTCCAGCACCACATCGTTCAGACGCGGCGCGGCATCGCCATACTCGTCGGCCACCAGCTCCATCAGCAGAACGCCTTCCAGGAAGTCGTAAGGCTTGGGCACCCGAACACCCGCACCGGCCAGACGGAACAAGGCCGCCACTTCGGCGTTCTGCCAGGCGTCCTCAGTTTCTTTCTTACCGAACTTGGAGCCCTTGGCCATCGCCCGGGCCTGGCGGCTGTTGCGTACCTTGCGACCTTCCTGATACTCGGCCGCCTGACGAAAACTGCGTTTATTCGCCTCCTTGTAGACCTTCGCGCAACGTAACTCGTTACCGCAGCGCACCACGTAAACAGCTGCTTCTTTACCACTCATGAGTGGG
>Ga0213829_1001094_pt1 | contig 20802 bp, 23 predicted proteins | sample MC6MC0896MG_FD_180665 | JGI IMG/M metagenome (GOLD analysis project Ga0213829, IMG submission 180665) | Enriched soil aggregate microbial communities from Iowa State University, Ames, United States - MC6-MC0896-MG | ecosystem: Environmental > Terrestrial > Soil > Unclassified | place: USA: Iowa...
ACTGGTCATGGGACCTACCTGTTCTATTGTATATGAGAATGAACCTATCGAAAGAAATACGATGAAACAACCTCCGAGAGCAATGGGAAAGACCTTTTTGAGTATCAGTGAATTGGGGATAAGCATTATCCAAGGGATAGTGATCACGCTTGGAGTCTTGTTTAGCTATCAGTTTACTGCCCAGCATGGCGGAAGCGAAGAAAAGACAAGGGCGATGGTATTCTGTACCTTGATCTTTGCAAATATATTGTTGAGCTATGCTAACCGCTCTTTCTATTATAGCATAGTCGAAAGCTTTAAGAATCGTAATTTTTTACTTGTAGGGATCTCTTGTGCTGTACTTATATTATTATTTGTCATATTATATTGTAGGCCAGTTGCTTCTTTCTTTGAGGTAACAGCACTTAGCGGATCTGAATTGACTATAGCACTCGCTGTTGCTGCTGCATCTGTACTCTGGTTTGAAATTTACAAGCTCATTAGGAGAGCGTAGACCGTGTTTTTGTGATAATTTAAAACTATCAAAATGTTAGGAGAAATGAGTAAAAGAGAAATTATCACCTTATTAGAAAACCATTTTATTGGTCGTATAGGGGGCCATGTCAATGGTGAGACGTATATTGTCCCTGTTAACTATGTTTACCAGAATAATGCGATATATGTCCAGTAGGAAGAAGGCGAAAAAATTGAAATGCTACGTGCAGACTCCCGAGTGTGTTTTCAGGTTGACGAAATTGATAGGGCCTTGGTCAGCGATCTTTACGGAAACACAAAAGTATCTATTCTTTTTAAGACACCTATTTTTTTCTGCTATTTTTGGAATATCGTAAAATATGGGAGAAGGATAGCAAAAGTTGGTGGATGTTTATCCAATAATCATTTAAAACAAATTCCAAGGCAAGCGCGTTTAATATATAGCTACTTTGTTTTTTTTGATAGATAATTTAGCCCATTTATTATTTTTCCTATTGGGCCAACAGACATGAAATTAATCATCCAAAATATGGTGAGCCGCCTTTGCAAAATGATGGTAAAATCTGAACTCGATAAACTGGGGATAGCCTATACATCAGTCGAATTAGGCGAAGTCAGATTAGCACAGCCTATTTCTGAAAACATCAAACTAAAGCTCCAGGAAGCATTGCATCAATCCGGGCTGGAGCTACTCTACGACAAGAGAGCCGAATTGATCGAAAATATCATCAGTATTATTGTCGAAATGATCCATTATTCCAAAGAAATCCCAGAGGTCAATTTTTCTACTTTATTAAGTGAAAGATTAAAAAAAAACTATCATTATCTGGCCGAAATATTTTCCAAAACAAAAGGGGTCACGATCGAACATTTTATCATACAGCATAAAGTAGAGAAAATCAAGGAACTGATACTTTATGGTGAATTGAACCTCACAGAAATATCATATCAACTGCATTATTCAAGTGTATCACACCTTTCAAAGCAATTTAAGCAGGTAACAGGACTGACACCCACATTTTTCAAAAAGCTTCCGTTAAGGAAGCGAATAAATCTCGAAGACCTCTAATACCCATAAGATTACCTACCAATTATACAACAATTCATGCGAATTGTATAACGTATATCATTTTATAAATCAGAACTTTATTAGGAAGCGACAATGCGGTTGCTTCGTAAATTTTAAGCTGATGAAAACAGATGCAGAATTGCAGAGTGATGTTGAACGGGCAATCCAATGGGAGCCCCAGTTGCATTTGGCGGAAATCGCTGTTACGGTTGATGGGGGAGTTGTTGCTCTTGCTGGCTATGTGGACAGTTATGCAAAAAAGCTGGAAGCTGAAAATGCCGCAAAGAGAGTTCACGGCGTGCGGGCACTGGTTGAAAATATAGAAGTTCAATTTCCAAGTAATTGGGCAAAGACCGATGCAGAAATCGCAAATGAAGTTTTGGCTGCTTTGCGGGCTGCGTGGTTAGTTCCGATAGACAAAATCGCTATAAAAATTGAAAATGGATGGGTTACATTGGACGGTGACGTGCAATGGAATTATCAACGTGAAGCAGCCATATATGCTGTAAATTATCTTATAGGCATCAAAGGAGTAACCAATAAGATAAAGGTTAAATCCAATACAAGTAATGCAATTGAGAAAAAAGATATCGAAGACGCCTTAAAAAGAAGCGCTATTGATGATAGCAATCTCCTTGTGATGGTATCGGGCAGTACGGTCACCTTAAGTGGAAAAGTCAATTCCTGGTATCAAAAAGAAGAGGCAGAACGGATCGCATGGAACACGCCCGGTATATGGGAAGTGAATAATGAGCTTTCCATTGACTATGAATATGCCTTTAGTTAATGACAGATAGTTTATAGTGTGATCCAAAAGACCAGAGCCAAATATATATAGTAATAAATGCAACAATACTTAGGAGCGTCCGTAACCGAGATGCTTTTAAGTTTGTTATTCAACAGGTAATAACGCTACCTTTCAGCTTATCCACTGGCGTTTTAATTGTTTCAAGCGGGCATGTATGCAGATTAATAGTCCGATATGCATTCAGGTGATATTTCATCATAAGAAAATTAAAAGATAAAGGAGATGAAAAATGTTGTCCCACCCATCGTTGCCGATACTGCTTCGGCAAAGAAAAAAATAGCTGTAATCGTCGCACACCCAGACGATGAGACCCTCTGGGCCGGGGGAACCATTCTTGGTCACTTGGATTGGCAGGTGTACGTGATCAGTGTGTGTCGAGGCGATGATCCTGATCGGGCCTCAAAATTCAATACGGCACTTAGAGTGTTACGCGCAGAAGGAGCAATGGGATGTTTGGACGATGGGGTCCGACAGATACCATTGAGCGCATCCGAAATTCAAAGCACTATTCTCGCACTGCTGCCACCTATTGTATATGATCTGGTGATCACCCATAATCCTTCAGGCGAATATACCTACCATCGGCGACATGTAGAAGTCAGCGAAGCTGTCATAAAACTCTGGAAAAAGCGCAAAATAAAATGTAAGGAATTGTGGACATTTGCCTATTATGATGGAAATCGGCAATTTTATCCACGACCAAATAAAACCGCCCCAATAAAAAATCAACTCGACCTCGCAACTTATGATATCAAGTATGAGATCATGAATAGGGTATACGGTTATCCAAAAGAGGGCTGGGAGGTGATTACAACGCCAAGCACAGAAGCCTTTTGGTCGTTTACAGATACGGGCAAGGCCATGGCTTGGCTATCCAAGGGAGGAGTACTGGCATGAGAGTCTTATTATTATATGATTATCCACCCTCACCGGGTGGCTTGTCCACGCAGGGGGATCTACTTTATAAGGGCTTGCTCAACATCGGTGTTGATGTCCATGCCGTACATTGGCAGTCTGATCAGGAGAAAGAATGGTATTATGACTGGTTCAGGCCCGATGTCGTTGTCGGTATCGGATATTGGGGACATGTACCCTCCATAGTTGTGCATCCACAACTTTTTGGACAACGTGCTGTACCTTGGCTTGTCGCCGACGGATACATCGCTAATTACAGAGATACACTCAACCAGTTGCCGCTTATCTTGGTCACCTCCAATTGGGTAAAGCAAATGTATGTGAGAGATGGTATCGCAGGGGATAAGATCGAGGTGCTCCCTGTAGGTTGTCATACGGATTCCTTCGTTCCCCATCCAAGCAACGACCCCAAGATCCTTGCGGTACGGCAACAACTTGGGGTGTCTCCGGATGAGATTATGATTCTGACCGTTGGGGGGGATGCAGCTTCAAAAGGATCAAATGAAGTCATGCAGGCACTGGCCTTGATCGACAAAGATGTGCTTCCCTGGAAGTATGTATGTAAAGTATGGCCTCAACCGCGCACTTCTTTTCAAAATCAATATGATCATGATCTCGCCGAAAGGCTGGGCATCAGTAAAAAAGTAATCTATGCCACCAATACCATATCACGGGATTTTATGCCTTATCTGATCGGCGCTTGCGATATCTATGCCGCACCTTCCAGACTGGAAGGCTTTGGCATGCCCCAGGTAGAGGCTGGTGCCTGTGGTAAGCCGGTGATTGGTATCCGGGCCATGGGCATGCTCGATACACTGGTGCATGGTGAGACTGCCCTATTGGCGGGTGTGGCCAAGGAGATTGTCGTCGACAAAGTCACTTTGGGTACTGAATCCGGTTATGAAGATAATCATGTGATCCAGTTTGATGTGCCTCGTACGGTGGACTATAGAGCAGATGTTAACGATATCGCAGATTGCTTGCTTGCCTTGATGCGAGATACTTCGCTCCGTACGGCAATGGGCGCAGCAGGACGGAAAAGGGTCGAAGAACGGTTTGACTACAGGGAGGTAGCCCGGCGCTTTGTTAAAATAATGGAACAATATTTCAAGTTCAACTAAATTGAAGAGCAGATGCTTACAGAAACCCAACGTGAGGCGATAGATGCTGCAAAGATAGCGGCCGAAGGTGTGTTGTTAAATAATAGTAACGGGCCATTTCATCATCTTCCGCGTACTGCCGGCTGGGGGTATCCGGAGCCCTACAGCCGCGATCTTTTATTCGCTATCCTAGGTATTGCTAGTACGCATAACATACAGCTTTATGATAGCATCAAGAGTGTTTTGGAAGTCTTAGCGGTCACCCAGACCGTACATGGCCATATTCCGTCCATCGTGTGCGACCCTAACAATTTGGGCGCCAGTGATACAACACCATTATTTCTTATGGCGGTGGGTATATATCGTAAAATGACCGGAAATGCTAATTTTCTTGAACATGCTGTTCACAAATCGCTACGTTGGATGAGGTATCAGAGCCCCACGGATGATGGAATGATCGCCCAGCAGCCGACCAGCGACTGGCGTGATGAGCAGTGGGTCTTGGGATATGGACTCTATGTTAACGCCATATACCACAGTGCGCTCCAGCTATTAGGCTATCAGGAGCGGGCAGATAAGCTCGCCAAAGGTGTGAATACCCTGTTTGCAGGACAAGATCCGTATTATGCCTTATGGACATTTAAATTATACCGTAGCGACAGATTTGATCTGCTGGGTAACAGCATTGCCATAATTGGTGGAATAGCATCCCAAAAAAAAGCTGACGCAATCATAGACTGGGTCGAATCCTCCTGTGAACTCATGCGGAAGGATGGGATTTTGGCGGTGGAACTTCCACCCAATTTTTTCCCATTTATTTATCCCGAAGATCGCGAATGGCATGAACGGTACAGGCAGTTTAATCAGCCCGGTGATTATCATAACGGCGGAATATGGCCATTTATTTGTGGATTTTATATTGCAGCCCTCGTGAAAGCGCAGCGATTTGATCTCGCTGAGGCAAAGCTTGTGGCTCTCACGGCACTCGTCACGAAGGCAGCGGATCATCGCTTGGAATATGGGTTTAATGAATGGCTCAAAAGTCAGGACGGAATACCTTATGGGCAGGACTGGCAGACCTGGAGTGCGGCCCTGTATTTATATGCCGCACAATGCGTTCTAACCCGGACCATACCATTTCTATAGCGTTGCAAGGTATCAACAGTCTTCCTCTCCTAAACAAAGTCATAAAAAAAATAATTCACTGTATATGAAACATCTACAGTTTTTATCTTTCTTTCGCAAGACAAAGCTACATCATGGAAGTCGTAGTATCATGTTGACCCTTTCAGCGTTCAGAAAAATTTAATCAATCGCCAGTGATCATGATGTCGGAAAGTTCTCTTTTGCAGCGGCATTCCAGAATGCATCTTCATCCGCTATTATTTCTGAAAACAGCCACACTTCTTTGATCTTGCTATCTTCGATACGCAACAAGTCTATGCCTTTCATAGCGAGTCGTTGATCTCCCTTTTCTGCTTTAAAGTGGATTGCGGCAGTGACAAGATCTGCATTGCTGCTTAGGTATTCTATTCGGTCAATGGCAAATGTACCATTGCTCCATTTCATAAAATTGCCCAAATGGCCAAATACAGCTTCCTTTCCATTATATGTACCAGATTGGATACCATCACCCGGTTGGTGCCATATGACATCATCGGCAAATAAGCTTCCTACCGTAGCAAAGTCTCCTTTGGCTACCGCATCAAAATAGGATTGAACAATTGTTACATTTTTTGACATATCATTTAATTTTAAAGTGTTTTAAATATAGTACAAATATCTAACTTAGCACTCTTATATACAAGTACCTACCTTAAGGTAGGATACTTACCGCAGATTAAGAATTGCTGACTGTCAATTAGATAAAATGAATATAAATATTTCTGACGAGAACTGTCCACTACGAAAAACGCTTGAAATCATAGGTGGAAAATGGACCATGTTGATTATTTTCCAGATCAATGAACGGACTATTCGCTATGGCGAACTGAAACGTTGTATCGTAGGGATCAGTGAAAAGATGCTGATCAGCCAACTTAAATTTTTATGCGATAAGGGATTTGTTCATAAAAAATCCTTTGCTGAAATCCCGCCAAAAGTAGAATATACACTGACAGATATAGGAAAAGAACTGCTTCCGCTGATCAATCAAATCATACAATTTGGTATCAATCATAAGTTTTAATCCTAATTTTTACCTTAGTCCGCTAAAAGATTGCCTTGTGCACGAAATGCAACGCGAATAGCTTTAAGACCGATCAGCCTCTGTAAATCCTTGACCTCAAATTTTCAATATCTTCATTCAATAAGCCCTTGCTACTTTTCGTCAAGGATCGTGACCAGCTTTTTCATACCATAAAATTCGCAAAAATAAGTACAACGATTCCACCGGAAAATACTCTCTTTGCGCGGCTTTGGGTATGTTGGTCAGCTTAGCGACCAGTCGGATACGGGGACACTACAGTAAGCGAAAGCGTCGATAATGGATGGCAAGGCGCACCCAAACGGTGCGTCTTACGTGTTTAAAAGGAATTGGAGATCCAGTGCAATCATTTAACCAGACGGATATATATAGGAATATCACGAATCGTGAAGCAGCTGTAGCGAATATCAAAGGGTCATTTTTTGATACCATCCTACGCCATACTTTTATCATCAGATAGGGCATAGGTCTGCGCTATAACGTGTTCAAATTAAACCAAAAAATGAAATGAAAAAATTATTCATGAGTGTGGTAGCAGTGGCCATTATGTCATCAGCTGCATTTGCAGGTACAGGAAAAGCACCAAGCAACAAAGCTGTTGAAACAAAAGCTATTGAAGCTACAACAGTAAGTGAAAACGTGGAAACACCGAAGATGGTCCACACCTCAGCCGATGGTAAAAGAAGTATCGAAATGGTTGAAATCAAGACGGCAAATACTTCCAAAATGAGATGTGTCTTCAAAATCAATTACTACGTAAATGGACAATATGATGGTTCGGTAACGATTACCGCTAATCGTACCAGCTGTGGTAATTTCTTCTGTAGTATGAGGGAGCTGTTAGACTAATCAGCGAATCATCAAAAAAGTTAAATCCGAAAGTGGACCTCCGGGTTCACTTTCACATCTTTCAACGCTATGAGATCTTATTTTTTATTTTGTTTATTACTATGTTCAGCCTGGGGAGTGCAGGCACAGAAATTACAGGCCCTATATGAATATATCCCTTCCGGGGTTGCGACCTTTCGGGAGCATGTGTATTTTGAAAATGGTGTAAAAACGGTTGTTCGCGATTCAATTCCCGTTGCGCGTGATACCAATTCCGTTGACCTTGATCAGGACCCCGGAAGCATATTTGATTTATCACTCGATGCCGGCAAAAATTTTAGACGGGTTGTCGTCCAAAAAAGTAACCAAAAGGAAATACTGGAAACACGATCGCTGAATGGCGTCAACTTTTTGGTAAGTGATAAATTTCCGGACCTGATCTGGAATACCAACTACAGCAGCAGAGATACCCTGGGAAAATATATATGCCACAAGGCTACGGCAAATTATCGCGGTACGACACTGGTCGCTTACTATACCAACAGCGTTCCTGTACCTGTAGGACCCTACAAATTCGGTGGACTGCCCGGACTTATCGTGATGTTGTACAATGAAAGTGCAAATCCAAATTACTGGATCCTCAAAGAAATAACATATCCTTATGCCGGTGATATCCCAGTAAAGGAATCTTATGTCTACGTATTACCTAAATTGACGCTGCGGGATTATATCCAGCAATATGAGGCCATCTCAGAGGAGAAAAAGCGTATTCTGGAGAGTAAATTTCCCACCAGCGAAGTTGTAATCGAGGAAAGAATCAAGGCGCGGGGTACAGTGGAACAAGTTTACGAATGGGAACAGAAAAGCGCGAATGAATAGGGTTCTACTTTTTTTGATCTGCGGGCTCTGCGTTATTTTTTCGCGTGCACAGACTCAGGTATCCGTCCAGGGGCTAGTAACCTCCAATGGGCAACCTGTAGGCAGTGTACGTGTAGAACTTCGCTTGTCGAAAGATGCGGATTTCTTGGGCTACACTTTTACGGATGGGTCAGGACGGTATCGACTGGCTACAAAACAAAAGGGGGCGCAGATCTTATACTTTCACGCACTGAGCTACGTATCCGCTGAACGGGCAATTGACATCGGTCCGGCTGATACAACAGTCAATGTGCAGCTGATTGCCGGTGGGGTAGAGCGCTTAGCCGAAGTGCTGGTCCATGCAAAGCGCCCCTATAAGCTCGGTAGGGATACCATTGAACTGAGTGCAAAATCATTTCTTCAGGGTGATGAACGTACGGTAGAGGATCTATTAAAGAAGATCCCCGGTCTGAATGTAGGTACCGATGGAAGTATCAAGCTCGGAAACAAAGAGGTGGAGAAGGTCATGGTGGAAGGTGACGATCTCTTCGAAAAGGGCTATCGACTGCTGACACAAAATATGTCTGTACAGCCCGTGGATAAAATACAGATCTTACAACGTTATTCCAACAATAAACATCTCAAAGGGGTCGAAAATTCGGATAAGGTTGCGCTTAATATCCAGCTCAAGGCAGATAGCAGAAATCAATGGGTGGGATCGGTCGCTGTTTCGGCCACACTGGTCGGAAAACAGTATTATCAGGCAAGCGCCAGCCTAATGAATTTTGGTAAGAAAAATAAGTACTATTTACTGGGAGCGGCCAATAACAATGGCTTTGATGCTGTCAGTAGCATCAATCACCTCTTGTATCCGAGCCAGACCGACGAACCTGGGCAGATAGGTACCGGAGTGGTGACACCAACGCTGATTGACAATATGCCAGATTTTCCAGACTTTGATTACAAAAGAACCAATTTCAACCGCGATAAATTACTCTCCTTCAATACCATTCTGAATCCGACGAAAAAGCTCAAGGTAAAGTGGCTTGGCTTTATTAATCCGACAAAAAAATCCTTCTACCGAAATACGGTACAGGATTACCATATTGAGGATCTGCAATTTACCAATACCGAAAACTATGAATTCAACAGACATATCAACAACTATTTTTCGAAATGGGAACTACAGTATGACCTCAATCAAAAATCTACGTTGACCTACTCCGGAAATCTGGGATCACTCCATAAACAGGATGTGGGCAACCTCGCGTTCAATGGCATCGGTAGCACGGAAATGACGGCCAGCAAGGGAAATCTGACCAATCACAATATGAATTATACGCATAAATTTTCTGAACGTGATGTCCTCGTCAGTTCAGCACGCTGGATCCGTCAGCGATCACCGCTCGATTATAGCATCGACCAATATTATTACGAAGACCTTTTTCAGGTCGGCAACGTCGCTGCTGTGACACAACATATCGAAAATAAGCTAGATTATATTGGTTTTACATCCCACTATGTCCGGAGATCAAAAAACGGAAACTTTATGGAAGTTGCGCTGCTCAACGAATATAAAGCACAGCAACTCGAAACGGAATTAGCCCTAAATAAAGAAAACGATCCTCCCGTACACCCTGTAGGCTTTTCCAATCAGATTGACTTACGTACCAATCAAACAGGTTTTATTGCGAAGTACAGCATCAAGCAAGGGAAATGGGAATGGACCCCCAAATTGCAGGCCTGGTACCTGCATAGCAGTCTCGACAGAGCCGAAAACAGTCAGAACAGAAATAATTGGTTGATCAGCCCCAGTATATCCGGAAAATGGATGATATACCCTAAAGGAAAACTGGAAGGCCAGCTTTCCTTTCAGCAAAAGAATACTGAACTCGTGGATATGGTTTCCAATTATTACAGCACAGGGCTCCGTAGCTTTGTCAAAGGATTGGATAATATGGCAACATTGAGCAGTTCAGATGGGCTATTGGCCTATACGCATGGGAGCATGATGGACAAGTTTTATGCAAACCTTTCTGTCGGTTATACCAGCATGTTTGATTACATCAGCAATCAGAACGATATTGGCGTCAACTACAACCTGAGTGAAAAGATCTTACTGAAAGACCGAAAAGACCGGTTTTATAAATTGCAACTCAACTATTATATGAAAATAGTGAATGGAAATATCCGTCTGGATATCGGAGGGAATTCCTCGGCTTATCAGGCCACTGTCATTGGTATCGGTACACGTCAGATACAGCTGTCCACACAGGAATATGCACTATCTTTCCGCAGTGCATGGCGGTCAAGGTTAAATATCTATACAGGCTACAGCATACAATCCACGGCTTATACAAGTGAACGAAAGGATCAGTTAAAAAATACCAAAGCCTTCCTAAATGTCTTCTTGAATATGGGGAAAGGTCTGCAGGCAAGCCTGAAAAATGAGTCCTATCGCTTTGGTGATTTTCTTGGCACAGTTGCAAAAACCTATTATTTTTCAGATTTTGCAGTTTTTTACGATGCAAAAAAGATCAAGACCAGGTTTGATATCACCGCAAAAAATATACTGAATACACGCCAGTTTAGAAATGCTGTGGTGACGGATACTTACCGTAGCATCACCGAATATAGACTCTTGCCCCGCTATATTGCCATAGGTGCTGAATATAGTTTCTAAGGTCTGTAGATCCAAATTCATCGGGTTTTAGTTTGATTACGATAAAGATAAGTTATTATAATGTTTAAGAAATACTTACTTATCTGATCAGGTGCGCCAAATACCAGAAGAAACTGAGTAAGCATGGAGACGAGGTCGAATCTTCCTATTTTGACAGCACGCCACGAATAGTGAATCGTTCTCTACAAATAACAAATTGGGATTAATTAAATAATTTGAAAATTAAATATATCGTATATTTAATTTTATATCTCAATCATGTGGGATATATTTTAAAGAGAAAACGGCTGTGCGGAGGTTTCAAAAGAAGTATCGGATTTCTGTACTGGCCATAAATAGTCTGTAGCGTAGGGAAGGCTATTTTTTCTGGAGTTATAAGATGAACCAAAAGATTTGAGCAAATGAACACAGATTATATAAATAAGACTTGAGAGCGAAAAACAAGATTTTCAAATCAGAACTTTGTGGATTATGATTTCACAAAAACGAATTTCAATAGTGCTATATTTGAAAACATCAATTTTGAAAACTGTTTATTTGAATTTTCGGTTTTGGAAGGTTCTAAAATTTTTTATGAATCAAATTTTGAAAATTGCGTTTTTAAAAACATTGATTTATCAGAGACAACCTTTGGTTGCCACAAAGGAATTTATAAAAACTGCATTTTTGAAAAATGCGAATATAAATATAGCGAGTTTAATTTTACAAAGTTTATAGATTGTATATTTATAAAAGCAAAATTTACAACTGTCGATTTTAACGGCGGTCAATTTCGTGATTGCATTTTTGATGGCAAATTCAGGAATGTTACGTTTAACGGTATCTATGATTCTAACCCGAATTCCAAGACTTGCTTAGTAAATTGTGATTTTTCCGGTTCGAAATTCGGAAACTTTGTAAGTTTCGAAAATTGTGATTTATCAACCTGCACAGCACCAAAAGGGACAACATTTAATGAACTCTTATATCAAGTTGATGCATCAAACCCCAAATTATTAAGTACTGGAAGCCCTGATAGACTTGTAATTAAAGATCTATAATTATTTGGGATTACTCAAACGTGTTGATGTTCATATATTAGATTCTTCGATATATTGATGAATGTCAAATTTTCGGTGATTTATTGTAAAAAATCCACGTTTTAACAACTTAAGACTTTTATGAATAGATTAGAATCAAGAAACAAATACTTATCAATAGAGCTAGATAATATAGCTGATGATTTAATCTTAAAAATTTATCAGTACACCCTTGATTTTTCCAATCAACTCGTTGCGATGGACATCATCGCCATTTCAATGAAGTGGAGCCATTAACTAAGAAATTTGCATTCTTACAGATAAATAAAAAATAAAATAATGGCAGTTTTAGAACAAGGATTATATCAGAATGTCGTTACCATTGGCAAACAGGCTGTCGAAAGTTTAAAGGTTGGCAATATTAATGAATTTTACAGGTTAGCAGAGGTAGCATGGCAAAAATTTCCGGAGCCAAGAAATAATTGGAATCAAGAATATAATTTTTGCAAAATGTGTTTTAAACATTGTATAGATAACCAAAACTATTCTTTGTCCAAAGTATGGCTTGATAGGATGATTGATAATAATAACACTTTACATCTTTCGGAATATGAAGTACAACATTATGAGGGAATTTATTACTTTGAGACAGGAGATTATAAACAAGCGTATCAAAAGTGGCAATATGTGACGAAAGGTGCGGGATTTAGATATTTTGAAAATTCAAAGTATCTTGCTTTTTATAAAGATCCAGAAAAACTTATTACCTGATGAAAGATGAATAAAATTTTAATAATACTTTGTATGTGTTTTCATTTTTATGCTCTTTCTCAACCAACAAAGGAGAGTTGTAAATACACTCGTGTGAAGCTATTATTTTGTATTAGCAATGATACAATAAAGCTACAGCGCAGTGCAGATTGCATTAGAAGGCCCGACGAAAGAGTTACAATACGAAGTTATCAGACATCAAATAATAAGATCATCAAAGACGTTTCCGCTAGTTTTTATGGACCAGGTTTAAATGAGCATATGTTTTTTAGACAAAATTTTCTCTCCTATAAAAATAATAACGAGAAAGTAGGCTTAAAGTTAATAGTTGAGGTGTCGGGCAAAAAAATGTCAATTGACTTTAATATCAATAAAATATCTCCAAATAATTATTTACCGTGGTTTATCCATATGACAATCTATTTCAAAGAAGGTGAGTTTGAAATAACTGACCCTGAAAAACCTGTGCTGCTACCAGTTAGTGCAAAGTCAAAATGCAGGTCAGACTAAAAAACTATCACCCTTGCCTCGTTATATTGACATAGGTACTAAATATAGTTTTAAAAGGATAAATCTGCCTTCACACCATACCCCATATATTTAAATATTATATCAACACATTTCATTATATTTGTACTACTATAGTATTAGTAATACACATTATACACAGATAAATACTATTATGATATCACTTATTTCCATTTCTAAAGCACAGCAAAAATTAACTGAAAACATTCGGGATAGGCGACTTTCCATGGAATTGACACAAACTGGCTTAGCTAAACGCTCCGGAGTTCCTCTGGCTACTTTACGGAAATTTGAACAAACAGGGGTCATTTCACTTGAGTCCTTTTTGAAGCTTTTAATGGTTGTCGGTGGGATAGAAGATATTATAAACGAGCTAAAACCGGCGAAACCAAACTTCACATCAATTGATGATGTTTTGAAAGACACGACAATAATATCACGGAAAAGAGGACGTAAGCAATGAGTTATCCAACGATAGAAGTTAAGGTCGGATTGGACTTTGGTACAGAAATCCAACCCGTAGGACGTTTAGCCATACGAGACAGGGCTATTTATTATGAATATGATACAGAGTTCTTACAAAAAGGTTTGGAGATCTCTCCATTCCGCTTGCCTTTGCAACTGGGTGTTGTAGCACTTCCTCGGCATCCTTTTGAAGGCTTGGCCGGTGTCTTTAACGATAGTCTACCGGATGGATGGGGACGTTTGCTTTTCGACCGTTCGGCAAGATCAAAAGGCATATTGCCAGGTAACCTTTCGCCGCTGGATCGCTTGGCGCACGTCGGACGGTTTGGTATGGGAGCTTTGATCTATGAACCTGATCATAGCCCTGATGATGCCGATAGCTTCATCGATCTCGACGCTTTAGCAGAACAAACTCAGGAGGTATTAAAAGGAACTTCTGAAGATGTAATTGAGGAGTTGCTTGCTCTAAATGGCTCATCCGCAGGGGCTCGCCCAAAAGCCTTGATTGGCCTTGATGCGGATAGACAGCATATTGTCTATGGAGCTAAACAGCTCGATAAGGGCTTTGAACACTGGCTCGTTAAATTTCCGAATAGTCAGGATGGTCATGATGCTGGCGCCATTGAATATGTTTATGCACTGATGGCGAAAGAAGCAGGAGTTTTAATGCCCGAGGTGCATTTGTTACCCTCGCAAAAAGGAGCTGGATATTTTGCCGTTAAACGTTTCGACAGGGATGGAAATAGGCGCATGCACATGCATACAGCGAGTGGATTGTTGCATAGTGATTTTAGAACACCAGCATTAGATTATGAAGATTTGCTCAATCTAACAGGCGCTCTGACAAAAGATGTCCGTGAAGTAGAAAAAATGTATCGTCTCGCCGTCTTCAATGTATTGACCCATAACAGAGATGATCACGCTAAGAATTTCAGCTTTTTAATGAGTGAAAATGGGGAATGGAAACTTGCACCTGCTTATGACCTTACTTTTTCCAGCGGGCCGAATGGCGAGCAGAGCACAATGGTAATGGGCGAGGGGAACAACCCCACAATCAGCCATTTGCGGAAACTTGGTCAAGAAGCAAAACTATCCAAACAGCTGATAGAAGATAGCATCGAACAAACGAAAAATGCCTTGGGTAAATGGAAAGAGCTGTCCAGCTCTTTTGCTATACAAGCATCAACGATTGAGCTGATCTCAAAGCGATTAAAGGAGGCCTAACATAATTTAAAAGATTTTGCAGAAAACCCTACGGGAGGCTACTGTACTCCAGCCGGAAACATCGGATCGCTTAATAAGGCCGCGGCAAAAAAACAGGTTTTATTATTTATATTAGCGTATATTTTCCATGATATAAGAGTATGCAAAAATTAATAATTATCCTATTGCTAGGTATGACATGTAAAGTGAATGCACAGACCTCGTTAATTATTAAACTCAATTACCAGCCTGATCATATCTATGAGCAAACAGATAGAGCTTCGGTCGTTTCGGCTCATTACTTTAAAAAAGCAGGGAGCCCGACGGAACCTTCGGACAATGACAAACAGGCTCTTGCTGGCACAACCATTATGTTTAGCGATATAAAACTGACCACCAAGACATCGGCTAAAAGGGACGGGAAAATTCCATTTATACAAGAGAATACGATCACAGGATGGTCGCAACAGTTAAATGGTGAGCGGAATGAAGGCCCGGGGCCATCAGATAAAAGCATTGTTTATGGCTATTTTAAGAATACTCCCTTACGTTATAGCACAAAAGTTGATTCAATTCATGGAGCGGATATAGATGATAAAAAAAGAAGTTATACAAAGTCTATTCTGGAAAATTATAGTCCCGCTTACCCGCTTTTCGCTATCAAAATTGGTGATTCATTTGAAATTAAAACAAAGGAGGAAATTTCATTTGGAAGCACTGGGGTAGTATACTTTGATCTACTCACTAGATACACTTTAACGGAAATAAAAAACGGGGTGGGTTATTTCACTAAATATTTCTTCTTTAAACAAAAGGAAATTGAGTCCTCAATTTCCACTTTTAAACTGTCCAAGATTGATAGTGGATCAGGTACCTTTGAATATGATATGAAAAACCGTCTGGTCAGGCTTGACAATTCAAGTTTTGGAGCAGTTGCAACGTTGGAAAAAGATAACGTTATTATGACCATCCATACGACTGTTAATTACGATGCAACCTGGAACATCAAAAAGTAAAGGAAGTAGGAATTTCCCTCGGTGATGTATTACAGGCGGGGCTCACTGACCAATCCAATCATTTAACCATACGGATATATATAGGAATGTCGCGAACCGTGAAGCAGCTGTAGCGAACAATAAAGGATCATTTTTTCATACCATCCTACGCAATACTTTTATCATCAGATAGGGCGTAGGTCTGCTCTATAAAGTATTCAAATTAAACCAAAAAATGAAATGAAAAAATTATTTATGAGTGTGGTAGCCGTGGCCGTTATGTCTTCAGCTGCATTCGCAAGCGCTGGAAAAGCACCAAGCAACAAAACTGTTGAAACGAAAGTTATAAGTGAAAAAGTGGAAGCACCAAAGATGGTCCACACCTCAGCTGACGGTAAAAGAAGTATTGAAATGGTTGAAATCAAGACTGCCAATTCATCGAAAGTGAGATGTACCTTCAGAATTGATTACTATGTAAACGGACAGCTCGATGGCTCAGTAACAATCAGCGGTAATTATAGCAGCTGTGGTGGCTTCTTCTGCCGGATGAAAGAATCGTTGACGAACATGTATGGTAGCAATGCTTACTACAACTAATCGCATCGTTGATAAGCGAATCATCAAAAAAATTAAACCCGAAAGTGGACCTCCAGGTTCACTTTCTCATCTTTCAACTATTATCCTGCACCTTAAATCCAACACGAATGGCTTTAAGACCGATCAGCCCCTGTAAATCCTCAACCTCAAATTTTTCAACATCATCATTCAATAAGTCCTTGTGCTGAAGTAAGTTGATATAACCCAAGTACTCTGTCTCTTCATGAGCATGTGAATAGACAATGACCAATTTACCTTTCTGGGTAATACGTTCTGTGGAGCCTTTGATCTTCGCTTTGTCAATACGCTTTTTAGCAATTTCATAGCGCACATTATAGGATCCGTCGATATCAAACTGCTTCTCATCCATTTTGAAACGGATGGAAATCGGGGTTGCAAAGACCAGAATCAGTGAAGCTACCTCCAGCTGGTGCGGTAGCGCGGGCTGCAGCACTCTAAACTGACTTTCCATTTCGCACATGACCTGCAATTGCCACAAGCGCAAGTTTTTGAGATAATAGAGCTCAAAGTTTTTATCCGGCGCAATGGAAGCTCCGATATAGAGGTTATGCTCAATACCGTCGGTCTTATAGCGCTCGTAATAATGGGGGAAATAGTCCTGTGCCTCAACCTGTTTTTCGTCAAGGATAGTGACCAGCTTTTTATTGATCAGGGTGATCGAGTTGTCGTAATCCTGTCGCGCCTCATAGAATCCGCCTAAGGCTGGGTTTATTCGATCGAAATAGGCCGTAATAGCTGCAACGATGGGACTATTTTTATTGTTTTTCCGAAAGTTATCCAGAATAGGATGCACATCTAGATTAAAATGATCCAGGATGACCTGTTCGGTATCGCTGGAAAGGGAATGGTCAAGTGTTTCTAGGTTGCGCTCCAGATCAAAGACCTTCTGTTCAAACAGCGGTAAGCTATGCTCTTGGTTGATTGCAGTAAAAAGCGTGATCAGATCTGTTGCCTGATGGATCAGGTCTTGCTTAATGGCCTGATTTCTGGATTCTGACGAGCCCTGTACATCAATCTGGCCATAAAGTGGATAAACATGTTCAAAGACGATTTCCTGTAAGGTATAATCCTTTCCAAAAACCTTGCTGTTGAGGTAATGGATCGCCTCTTCTTGAAAGCGCCATTTGACACTGGGATGGATCGAGGTATATTCTTTTTGGATAATTGCTTCAATCTGGTTCTCCGTTTCGAAAAAAGCCTTAGATACTTTGTCTTTTATAAAAGGTAAGATAAAGTCGAGTTTGTTGGCATTGACCGAATTCAGTGCGCGCACTTTGGACGAAGACATCTCCAATATCCCAAGCACTTTGTTGTCCTGTATCAAGGGGGCAAAGATAAAGCTCTTTACATGCTGCTGTTTCAGCTTGTTGATAAAAAACGCCTTTTTCGGATCCGTCGTGGGCAATTGATCAATGTCCGGAACCACCAGCAGTTCTTCTTTACTCAGCAGGCTTTCCAGGGTTTCATTACAGAGCATTTCCTCACATTCGGCTATGGTGGAATCGTAAAGAAGATGGCTATACAGCTGTTTTTCGACTATTCTCAGATTAAACTCTTCCCGGACTTTTTCAAAGGAAGTCAGTCCGATCCGTAGGTCGTCTATTTTGTAGATGGATCTGAAAATCTCCTGAATTTCTTCTATCTGAACGGCCTTATCTTCATCTGCGCGCAAGAGATTACTTTTGAAGCTGGACACCGCATTCTCTGTCGTTGCGTCAAAAAGAGTCATAATGGAAAAACCTTTCAGTATCCAGCTTTGTTCAGGAAATTTAGACCTCCACAGGGCGATATCCGAAAAGTTGTCAATCAGCTCAATAATGTCCGCTTCCAAAAGTTCCACTGCGTGTTCCGTCGGAATAATATCCATAAAATCTGCATTGAACAGTACCCTGTAATGGTGCATAATCTTATTTTTATCCGGAATATCCAGGAATATCGGCGTATCCATGGCATCCACTTTAACACCATAGTACTGGCTGATGATCATACAGCAGTTCAGAATATAATAGGTATCCGGAGAGATATCGCGGTAGCTAAAATCGTAATGATCGCCGGCATCACGGAGGATATTGTCTAAGCGTTCGCTATGATTGAAGGTATATAAATAGAACGGGATCGTAATGGCCTTGATTTCATTTTTCGTCAGCGATCTTGGAAATAGATCTGCCAAAAGGACTTTGATAATAGGTTCATATTGGTGTAAATCCTCTTTATTTTCGATACCGTCCACAAGTGCCGGATATTTTTCGATTTCTTCCAGCAAAGATTTAGCATAAGCAGCCTGGAAATCAACTTTGGACAAAGCCGTTTCCTCAAAAGATTTGATAATCTTATGAAAGGCGATCAGGGTCTTAAAAGGACTTGAATCAAAGGTGACGTTAAACTGCATAGCGCTTGCTTCTGAAAAATTAGCTAATTATTGGACTCACACAAAAGTATGAAATAATCAGCTATTGATTAGACAAATCTCACCAAACGATTCACTTTTATTCTTGTTTAATACTAATGCCTAAATGAAGGCAATGTTCTTCCCAAGGTACTTTAATAAGGCGGCTATGTGCGTTTTGCGGAATGATAGTTTTCGATGTCGGTAGATAATATTGCTTTTTTTGTCCACTTATCACGCTCTCCTTTAAATCAGGGATTTTTTTTAAATTTCGCTGCAACGCGGCATAAAATGCTTTGATAGATTTATCAGGTTGCTTCATAATCTGGCGGAGATGAATTGTTTCTCGCGTTTTATCAGTTTCATAGCCACCGCTTCCGACGATCGAATGATCAGCTACAGGCGAATCGAAGAATAGACCGAACTCCGTTGACCCTAAATTTTCTGAAAAGGGGTATGAGGAAAAGAAAAAACTATGATAACCCGGAGACGAAAAGCAATCCACAAAATGGGCTGCATTTTCCTCGGAGTATTTCACATAATTCCGCTTGCCTAATGTGCTACTCATCATTTCAACATAAGCATTGACGCCATGCTTTTTCATTGTTTCACCACAATACTGAAAAAATACGTCAACAGGTATTGCTATCCAAAAATATACGCCCATTTTTTATTCATGCATTTGTTTCATTTTTTTTTGCTATCTACCTTTCAGGTGAGCCTTGCGCAGCATAGAACTACATCGGCATTACTTTCAGATTACCTGGACATCGCATGAATGACGCCGATATGCGATCGGAAAGCCGCCCAGAATGTTTTAAATTCATTATATTGTAATTTATACTCCTTGCATGTTTGTTTCACAATACGATTAAGTGCCGGATAGTGTACATGGCTAATCTTTGGAAATAAGTGATGCTCAACCTGAAAATTAAGGCCTCCAAGCAACCAGGTCAATACTTTGCTCTTGGTAGCGAAGTTAGCAGTTGACTGGATCTGATGGATCATCCATTCTTCGTCCACCCGTGAGGCTTCTATGGTCTTGAATTCTGTTCCCGAAACGACATGGGCCAATTGGAATACGGTTGCCAGGCTCATTCCACAGACCACACCGGCGATCAATAGGCCAATTAGCGTAGGTAGCCAGCCGACAAATACAACGGGAACAACCACAAATAGCGTAAAATGGATCAGCTTACTTACCCAAAAAATAACACGTTCCCTGACAGGAAAATGAAACTGCTCCTTATCATTGCCCATACGGCCACGGAAGTATTTTTCATAATCCTGATAAAAGATCCAAGCGAGATAGGAAATTCCGTATAGCAGCGGAAAGTAAAAGCGCTGATAGCGGTGATGTTTTTTTAATTTTTGATCATGGTGTATACGCATGAATTTGACCTCGATATCGTGATCCTCACCGTCGATATTGGTATAGGTATGATGGGCAATATTGTGTTTGAGTTTCCAGAAATAAATGTTGCCTCCTAAGAGATTGAGTGAATAGGACAGTACGGTATTCAGTCGTTTATTGTCCGAAAACGAATTGTGGCCCGCATCATGCATAATATTGAAGCCTATTGCAGCAAGATTGGCTCCGAAAATGACACATAATAGGATCGCAATGCTCCAATGAAGCGGAGCGAATACCAAAAGAATATAGAGCAGGATAAAGGTGGTCAATAGAATAGAAGCTTTCAAATAAATTCTTCGATTGCCAGTTTTTTGTTTTGATGAATTTATAAAATAGTGATTGATTTTTTGCTTTAAAGCTTTAGAAAACAATGTATTTACATTGTCGAATTTAACAGACTGGGACATGTGATTTTTTACGCGGGAAATATGCTTGTACTTAATTTCCAATCTTTAGTGATTG
>Ga0213829_1001097_pt1 | contig 20700 bp, 16 predicted proteins | sample MC6MC0896MG_FD_180665 | JGI IMG/M metagenome (GOLD analysis project Ga0213829, IMG submission 180665) | Enriched soil aggregate microbial communities from Iowa State University, Ames, United States - MC6-MC0896-MG | ecosystem: Environmental > Terrestrial > Soil > Unclassified | place: USA: Iowa...
GATTGAAACACGTGCTTTGACACGCTGCAACGCGGAATGTCAAAGATCGAAAACGTCTTGACGACTTTATCATCATATCTATAATGAGTGCTTACTCACTCATAATCAAGTTTACCCCGCGCAAACTATCGGATGGGGCGCGTTTTCGGGTCAGGATATGAAAAAACCTCTCTTCATCTGCGTGGTGTTAATCATGATTATTGCTTCAGCTGCAACTTTACCCTGTGTTCTGAATGCCGGATTTGGCCAGCCGCCGCAGGGCGAGCAGCTCACCGAAGTGGAGGCCTCTCCGCAGTATCGCGAAGGGAAATTCCACAATACGCTGCCGACGCCGGGCTACAACGGCGACAAAAACATGCTGGTCGCGACGTGGGATTTTCTGGCCAAAAAAACCGAAAACGCACGTCCGGCCCGGCCGCTGCCGCTGGTGAAAACCGATCTTGCAAGCCTGCCTCTGGAGCAGGACACCCTGGTGTGGCTCGGCCACTCCTCGTGGTATCTGCAGCTTGCGGGCAAGCGCATCCTGATTGACCCGGTGCTCGGCAACTATGCCGCGCCGTTCTCGTTCCTCAATAAAGCCTTTGCCGGCGAGTATCCGTGGCGCGCTGAAAGCATGCCGGAGATCGACCTGCTGATTATCTCGCACGATCACTACGATCATCTGGACTACGCCACCATCAGGGCGCTGCTGCCGAAGGTGAAGCGCGTGGTGACGCCGCTGGGCGTCGGATCCCACCTGCGCTACTGGGGGATGAACCCCGATATTATCGACGAGCGCGACTGGAACCAGTCGGTGCGCATCAGCGATGAACTGACGGTGCATGTTCTGCCGGCGCGCCACTTCTCGGGACGCGGCATCAAGCGCGATCGAACCCTGTGGGGCAGCTTTATGTTCGTTACGCCTGAGCAGAAGGTTTACTACAGCGGCGATTCCGGTTACGGCCCGCACTTTAAGGCCATCGGCGAGCAGTTTGGCGAGGTTGACCTGGCCATTATGGAAAACGGCCAGTACGACCAGGACTGGAAGTACATCCACATGCTGCCGGAGGAAACGGCGCAGGCGTCGGCGGATCTTAATGCCAAAGCCGTGGTGCCCGGACATAACGGACGCTTCGTGCTGGCGAAACACGCCTGGAACGACCCGCTGATCCAGCTGGCCAAAGCCAGCAAGGACAAAAATTATCGGCTGCTGACGCCGGAGCTGGGCGAGCCCGTCCGGGTGAATGACACCACCCAAACGTTTCGCGCGTGGTGGGAATAATGTTTAAGCAAGAAGCAGAGGGGGAGAGCAGTATGACCATTTCCGCTCAAGTCATCGACACTATCGTCGAATGGATCGACGACAACCTGCATCAGCCATTACGTATAGAAGAGATTGCCCGCCACGCGGGTTACTCGAAATGGCACCTGCAGCGGTTATTTATGCAGTACAAGGGGGAGAGTCTGGGACGCTATATCCGTGAACGCAAGCTGCTGCTGGCGGCGCGGGATCTGCGTGAGTCGGACGAGCGCGTGTATGAGATCTGCCTGCGTTACGGGTTTGACTCGCAGCAGACGTTTACCCGCATATTTACCCGCACCTTCAACCAGCCGCCGGGTGCGTACCGTAAAGAGAACCATAGCCAGACACACTAACATGTCGCGTGTAGGCCGGGTAAGGCGTAGCCGCCACCCGGCTTTTTTGTGGGCTCGGTGCCCGTAATTGCCCGGTGGCGCTACGCTTACCGGGCCTACAAATAACTTACCACCGATAATTCACCGTCGCCGTCACCGTTCGGCCAATCCCGTAGAAGCACGCTGTATCGCTTGCGCACGACGCAACATATTTCGTGTCCGCCACGTTATTGACGTTGAACTGCACGCTCGCCCCTTTCAGGCTGCGGTTTATCTCGCCCAGATCGTAGCTCAGCATCGCGTCATACAGATCCACCGACGGCACCTTGAAGGTATTCTTCGCATCGCCGTAGCTGGTACCGATGTAGCGCATCCCCACGCCAGCGGTCAGGCTCTTCAGCGCGCCGCCCGGAACGGTATAGCTGGCAAACGCCGATGCCATATGCGCCGGAATGCGCGCCGGCGTTTTGCCTTCTGTTCCCGCCACCGTCGTGCTTTTGGTTTTCGCATCGGTGTAAGTGTATGAGCCAATCAGGTTGATGTTGTCCATCAGCGTGGAGTGGATTTCCGCCTCAACGCCTTTCGAACGCACTTTACCCGCGTTCTCAAACCAGCCTTCGGCGCTGTTGTAGGTTGCCACGTTGTCCTGAGTTAAATCGTACAGCGCGAGGGTCATCAGCGTACTGTCGACCGGCTGATACTTCAGGCCAATCTCGGTCTGCTCCCCGGTGGTTGGCTTGAAGGGGGCAACGCCCGGCGCGCGGTTGGTTTGCAGGTTCGGTTCAAACGAGGTGCTGTAGCTAACGTACGGCGACAGGCCAGAATCGAACGCGTACAGCAGGCCGGTTCGCCAGGTGAACTTGCTGTCGTTCTGCTGGGTTAAGCTGCCGTCGGTGAAGTCGTGAGTTCGCACTTCGCTCCAGTCGTAGCGCCCGGAGACCAGCCATTCCCAGCTGTTCCAGCTCATTTGATCCTGCAAATACAGCCCCATCTGGTCGAGATTTTGCTGCTCGTCGGTGGCCGTTTTGAAGGTGCTTTCATCCACGTTCACGCCGTACACCGGGTTCGTCCAGTCGAGGTCATACTGTGAACCGCTCCCGCGTTCCAGCAGCTGTTTATCTTTGCTGGTCTTGTAGTCGAACCCGCCGAGCAGGGTGTGGCTGACGCTGCCGGTCTCCATCAGATACTCAAGCTGGTTATCCAGGCCAAATTCGTTGGTGGTGCGCTCTTCATGCTGCGCGCGTCGCGTCAATACCGTGATGTTGGCCGCGCTGCTGGCGTAAACGAGGTAACGGTATTTTTGTTTGATGCTGGCGTAACGCGCGTTCTGGCGGAAGGTGAGGTCGTCGGCGAACTGATGTTCCAGCTCGTAGCCGATCGTCGTCTGCTCGCGCCAGGACTGGTTGTAATTCGGATCGCTGACGTTAAAGTCGCGCGGGATGTATTTCCCGTCGACGCTTTTGACCGTGCCGTAGGCGGGCAGGAAGTTGCGGTAGCCCGCATCCGGATCCTTCTGGTAGCTGGTCAGCAGCGTAAAGCGGGTCTGATCGTTCGGGTACCAGGTGATAGCAGGCGCGATCGCCATCCGCGTCTCTTTATAATCATCCACCTGATTATGCTGGGTACGGGCGATACCGTTGACGCGATACAGCACGCGGCCGTCGTCGCTCAGCTTGCCGCCGAAATCAAACGCGCCTTCTGCCAGATCGTTATTGCCGGTGCGGAACTGCACGTTATGGATGGATTCCGCGGTCGGCCGTTTGCTGGTCATGCTGATTAACCCGCCAGGGTTGACCTGACCAAACAGCACCGACGCCGGGCCACGCACCAGCTCCACGCGCTCCAGTAACCACGGGTCAATCGTACCCGTCTGGGACGAGGCTGTTGCGCCGAAGCTCAGGCCGTCGAGGAATTTCGGCACATAGCTAAAGCCGCGCACGAACACCTCGTCGTTACGGTTCGACGAGCCGCGGTACTCGGTAAACACGCCCGCCGAGTAGCGCAGCGCCTGCGATACGGATGTCACGTCCTGCATGTTCATCTGATCGCGGGTGATCACCGATACCGACTGCGGCGTTTTCACGATCTCCGCGCGGGTCTTGGTCGCGGAGAGCGTTTGGGTTGCCACAATCCCTTTTACCGGGGCGGTGGGTTCTTCACTTACGCTCTGCGTCACCGTTATGGTTTCTTCTCTATTTTCAGCCTGAGCCGCCACGCTGGTCGTCGCCAGACTCAGCAGCCACAGCTGCATTATCTTATTATTCTTAAACATTTTTTCTGCTCATCCTTGGTTGCTATCGCCATATAAACACCGTTAAAACGCGTTAGATGATATTGCAAATTATTACCATTTGCATTAGCGTTGATAACAAATTTCGTCAGGGAACAAGCGGTAATGAAGAGGGTATGGAGCGGATTATTACTCGGGATAGGTGTGCTGCCTGCGGTGGCGGCAACCTGCGAACACTCTTCCCGGCAGGGAGACGTCCAGGGGAAGTTTGATGCCAGCGGTGAAGTCTGTTTTATGCTGCCAGAGCTTGCTGAAAATTATGTCTCCGCCACGCTGCATGGCGTAACGGATGCCCGCCTGCTGGACGGGCAAAACCGCCGCATTCGTACGTTGGTTGAAAATGGGCCCGCCGATGGCGAACATACGCTGCTTTTTGCCCTGCCGGAAAAGCAGAGCACCTCGCTGGTCCTGCACGGCGAAGCGGGTAAACCCTGGCGTTTTCAGTGGCGGATGAAAGAGACATCTGCGCTACCGCGCGTACAGATGCTTGCACCTGAAAGCCCGACGCTTCAGGCGCTGGCAAAAGAGATTGCTGCCGGAGGGAGTACCGACGCGTTCTGGCAGACGCAGATTCGGCAGGGAACACCGATGGTGGAGCCGGTAGACGCAGAGCATAAGCGCGTCACCTTCCTGTGGCGCGGCGCGCGGGATAACGTCTTTATTCTCGGCTCACCGGCGGGGGATCACGACCCGCTGTTCCGCCTGGGCAACAGCGACGTCTGGTTCCGCAGCTATGTGGTGCCCGCCGATACGGTGATGCAGTACAAGCTCGCGCCCGATGTGCCGATCGTCGAGGGTTCCTCACGCGATCAACGTCGCGCGATCCTGGTGAGCGCCCAGGCCGATCCGCTCAACCCAAATACCTTTGGTGAACAAAAGACGGATCGCTGGAACCGCTATTCGCTGCTCGATCTCAGTCCGGCACGCTATTGCTCCGTGCAGGCCACGGCCCAGCCGCTGGTCCACGGGTCATTAAGCCGCCAGAGCATCAAGAGCAATATCCTCGGTAATTCCCGCGAGGTGATGATCTATAAACCGCGCGGCGCACAGCCTGCACGCTGGACGCTCATCCTCTTCGACGGGCAGATTTATCAGGACGAGTACCATTTCGCGAACGTGCTGGACGGTCTGATCGCTCGCCATCATCTTCCGCCGATTAACGTGGTGTTTATCGACAGCCTCGATCACGCCCGACGCGGCAACGAGCTGCCGCCGAACCCGGATTTCGCCGACTTTATGGCGCATGAACTGCTGCCGTGGCTGCGCGGGCAGGGCATCGCGATGCAGCGGCAGAAAACGGTGCTGGCGGGGTCGAGCTACGGGGGAATCGCGTCATCATGGGTCGCGCTGCGCTATCCGCGCCTGTTTGGTAACGTGCTGAGTCTTTCAGGTTCGTACTGGTGGGCACCGAAAGGGGAGGCTCCCGGCTGGCTGACGCGGCAATATCAGCAGTCGCCGCCGTATCCGGTACGCTTTTGGCTGCAGGCCGGAAAGTTTGAAACCACGGGACCGGGCGGGGGCATCTATCGCACTACGCAGGATTTCGAACAGGCGTTGAGGGAAAAAGGGTATCGCGTCAGCTTCCATCCCTCATCCAGCGGTCACGACTACGCGGCCTGGTGTGAAGCGCTGATCCACGGCATGCGTGACTTCACCGGCTTACGACGCCAGTGAAAACCAGCGGCGCCAGACGAAACGCAGGATAAAGAATTCGATGGCGCCGAGTGCCAAAAACCACAGGCAGAACAGAATGGTGTAAAGCTGGTTCAGATCGACCATGTGAAAGGTCGTCATCAGCTTCTGCGCCAGCACCAGACCCAGCGACGGCGCGGGTAACAGCAGGCATGAGATCAGGGCCAGCAATAAAATGCCCCCCGCCGTAAGCAGCGATTCTAACGGGTGTTTCATCTTAATGTTAATCGTCAGTTAAAAATGTCATTGTCCGGCATTCTGTAACGTAAAGCAATATCAGCCCCGCTGGCCTTTTTGAATAAAACAAAGACATTATTACTGCGAATAAATAACACTATACGACCCGGTGTTCATATTAATATCGCGTTATGTAAATAAATGTCCGTATCAGGAAAATAATTTTACAAATGTATAGGTGCTATAACCAATTAACGTGGCAATAACAATGGCTGCGACAATGTATAACGCCAGGCGTCGTCCGCGATAAATACCAAACATGGTTCCCCCTCGTTTAGCGTTGGTTTAGAAATATTTTGTAAAAATCAGGTCATCGAAATAGTTTTAATCAGTTTTGAATAATCGAGAAGTCATTATATTGCGGTAGATCAATTTTCCCCGCAAGACTTTAAAATGAATTTATTTAAGCCCGAAAGGAATTCAGGCTTCTGTTCACCGGATATTGAAGGAAAAATACCATGACCGAAAAAAAATTATCCCCAAACGTGCCGCCTTCCGGCGGGCTGGCATACCAGCAGACCGTAGAGCAGGTGCTCGCTCACGCGCAGAGCCAGGCCAGCGGACTGGACCGCGCAGAGGCGCAGGCGCGTCTGCAAAAAGTGGGGCCGAACGCGCTGCCGGAGAAAAAAGGTAAACCCGCCTGGCTGCGTTTTTTAGCCCATTTTAATGATGTCCTGATTTATGTCCTGCTGGCCGCCGCCGTATTAACGGCAATAATGGGCCACTGGGTTGATACGCTGGTTATTTTGGGCGTGGCGGTGATTAATGCCTTAATTGGCCATATTCAGGAAAGCAACGCGGAAAAATCCCTGAAGAGTATTCGCAATATGCTCTCCAGCGACGCGCGCGTTATTCGTAACGGCAGCCACGAAACTATCCCTACAACTGAAATAGTCCCGGGCGATATTATTGTATTACGCGCGGGGGATCGTATTCCGGCGGATATGCGTTTAATCGAGGCGCATAATTTACGCGTGGAAGAGGCGATTCTGACCGGTGAATCCACAGTGGTGGATAAGCACACGAATCCGCTGAGCGGCGAACTGCCGCTGGGCGACCGCACCAATATGGTCTTCTCCGGGACGACCGTAAGCGCGGGCGGCGGCGTCGGCGTGGTCACCGCGACCGGCAAGGATACCGAACTCGGCCATATCAACCAGATGATGGCGGGCATCGAAAAGCACCGCACGCCGCTGCTGGTGCAGATGGACAAGCTGGGTAAAGCGATCTTCGCCATTATCCTGGCGATGATGGCCGCGCTGTTTGTCTTCAGCCTGGTGTTCCGCGAAATTCCAATGGGCGAGCTGCTGCTCTCCCTGATTAGCTTGGCGGTGGCCTCCGTACCGGAAGGTCTGCCGGCGATTATCTCCATCATCCTCTCGCTGGGCGTGCAGGCGATGGCGCGCAAGCGTGCGATTATCCGCAAGCTGCCGACGGTCGAAACCCTGGGCGCGATGACCGTGGTCTGCTCGGATAAAACCGGCACTCTGACCATGAACGAAATGACGGTCAAAGCCATCATCACCGCCGACGCCTGCTACCGCGTGGACGGCAACAGCTACGAGCCGGTGGGCAACATTTACCTCGAAGGCAGCGACGAGCCGGTGCAGATCCAGCCGGGCACCGTGCTGGAGCAGTACCTGCGCACCATCGACCTGTGTAACGACAGCCAGCTGATTCAGGACGATCGCGGTCTGTGGGGCATCACCGGCGGGCCAACCGAGGGGGCGCTGAAGGTGCTGGCGGCAAAGGCCAGCCTTGAGCCGGTCATGACCACCCTGGTTAACAAGATCCCGTTCGACTCGCAGTACAAGTACATGAGCACCCACTATCAGATTGATGGTGAGGAGCAGATCCTGATCACCGGTGCGCCGGACGTGATTTTCGCCCTGTGCGCCGAGCAGCAGACCCGTAACGGTGCGGAAGCCTTCAACCGCGCGTACTGGGAAACCGAAATGGAGCGCTATGCGCGCCAGGGGCTGCGCATGGTTGCCGCGGCGTTTAAGCCAGCGAACGGCGAGCAGGAGCTGACGCACGACGACCTGAGCCACGGACTGATCTTCCTCGGCATCGCCGGGATGATGGATCCGCCGCGTCCGGAAGCGATTGACGCGATTAACGCCTGCCAGCAGGCGGGGATCCGCGTGAAGATGATCACCGGGGATCACCCGCAGACGGCGATGAGCATCGGCCAGATGTTGGGGATCACCAACAGCGAGCAGGCGGTGACCGGCTACCAGCTGGAGAAGATGGACGACGCCGAGCTGGCGGACGCGGCGGTGAAGTATGACATCTTCGCCCGTACCAGCCCGGAGCATAAGCTGCGCCTGGTGAAAGCGCTGCAGGATAAAGGCGAAATCGTCGGCATGACCGGCGACGGGGTGAACGATGCACCGGCGCTGCGTCAGGCGGACGTGGGCATCGCGATGGGCATCAAAGGCACGGAAGTGACCAAAGAGGCGGCGGACATGGTCCTGACGGACGATAACTTCGCGACCATCGCCAGCGCGGTGAAAGAGGGGCGTCGCGTTTATGACAACCTGAAGAAGACCATCCTCTTTATCATGCCGACCAACCTCGCGCAGGGGCTGCTGATTGTGATTGCGCTGCTGGCGGGGAATATCATTCCGCTGACGCCGGTGCTGATTCTGTGGATGAACATGGCCACCTCCGCCACGCTCTCCTTCGGCCTGGCCTTTGAAGCCGCCGAGCGCAACATCATGCGCCGTCCGCCGCGCCAGACCGGGCAGCACGTGATGGACGCCTACGCCGTCTGGCGCGTGGCCTTCGTCGGCACCATGATTGCCATCGCCGCCTTTGCGCTGGAAGCCTGGCTGGCCCCGCGCGGCCACAGCGCGGAGTTCATCCGCACCGTGCTGCTGCAGATGCTGGTCTGCGCCCAGTGGGTGTACATGATTAACTGCCGCAACACCGAAGGGTTCTCCCTGAACCGCGGCCTGCTGGCAAACAAAGGTATCTGGCTGGTGACGGGCGTGCTGTTCCTGCTCCAGGCGGCGATTATCTACCTGCCGTTTATGCAGATGCTGTTCGGCACTGAAGCGCTGCCGCTGCGCTACTGGTTCGTGACTCTGGCGGTGGCGGGCGTGATGTTCTTCGTCGTGGAAATCGAGAAGCGACTGACCCGCAGGTTCCGTAAGGCTGCATAACTTTTTGCCCTCACCCTAACCCTCTCCCCGTGGGAGAGGGCCGGGGTGAGGGAAAACAACGCCGAGGTACTCCCATGAAACTCCCACTCCTGTTCGCGCTCCTCGCCTGCACCCTGCAACCCGCATTCGCTGCCGCCATTCCCGTCCGCGTCGCCGCCGTGGAGCAGACCGCCCACGCCGCCGAGCGTCAGATCCCGGGTCGCATCGAAGCGATTCACACCGTTGAGCTCCGCGCCCGCACGGAAGGCGTGATTACCAAAATCCACTTCCGCGACGGGCAGTACGTGAAAAAGGGCGACGTGCTGTTCGAGCTGGACGACGCCGAGCCGCGCGCCGCCCTGCGCCTGGCTCAGGCCGAGGTGAAAAGCGCCGAAGCCACGCTGCGTCAGGCACAGCAGCAGCTTTCCCGCTTTGAAAGCCTGGGCAGCAGTAACGCCATCAGCCGTCATGACGTGGATAACGCCCGCATGCAGCGGGACGTCGCCAGCGCCGCGCTGGAGCAGGCGAAAGCCCGGCTTGAAACCCGCAGCGTCACCCTGAACTACACCCGCATCGCCTCGCCGATTGACGGACGCGTGGGGCACAGCCAGTTCCACGTCGGCAGCCTGGTTAACCCTGCGAGCGGCGTTTTGGTCGAGGTGGTGCAGCTCGATCCGATCCGCATCGCCTTTGCGCTGGAAGAGGGGGCGTTTGCCACCAAAGCCGGACAGCATGCGAATATAAGCGCCATGAAGCAGGCCTGGCAGGCATTAATCGACAGCAACGGTCAGCGTATCCCCGGTGAACTGACGTCCGTGGATAACCGAATCGACCCGCGCACCGCCAGCGTGATGCTGCGTGCCGAGTTTGCCAACCCGCGCCATCAGCTCTTGCCCGGCGGCAACGTGAACGTGACCCTGCGCCCGGCAAGCGAGCAGCCGGTTCTGACCCTGCCCGCCGCCGCGGTACAGCAGAACGGCGACGGGTTCTTTGCCTGGGTGGTTAACGCCGACGGCAAAGCCGAAATGCGCCCGCTGAAGGTCGCCGGACAGATTGGCCAGCAGTTCCAGGTTACCTCCGGCGTGAAGCCCGGTGAGCGAGCAATCACTGACGGCGCGCAGCGCGTGCAGCCAGGCGCTGCCGTCCAGATACTGAATTAAGGAGCCATCATGCTGACGTTTTTCATCAAACGCCCGCGCTTCGCGATGGTCATTGCGCTGGTCATCACCCTGCTGGGGGCCATCGCGCTGAAGATTATTCCGGTGGAGCAGTACCCGCAGATTACGCCGCCGGTCGTGAATGTGTCAGCGTCATGGCCGGGTGCCAGCTCGGGTGACGTGGCGGAGGCCATAGCCACGCCGCTGGAGACCCAGCTGAACGGCGTGGACCACATGCTCTACATGGAGTCCACCAGTTCGGACGAAGGCACGTATAGCCTGAACATCACCTTCGCGGCGGGTACCGATCCGGACCTCGCCGCCATCGACGTGCAGAACCGCGTGGCGCAGGCCGTGGCGCAGCTTCCCGCCGAGGCGCAGCAAAACGGCGTGCAGGTGCGCAAGCGGGCTACCAACCTGATGATGGGGGTAAGTCTTTACTCACCTAACAACACCCACACGCCGCTGTTCGTCAGCAACTACGCCAGCACCCAGGTGCGCGAAGCGCTGTCTCGTCTGCCGGGCGTCGGACAGGTGCAGATGTTTGGCGCGCGCGACTACAGCATGCGCATCTGGCTGCGTCCAGACCGCATGAACGCCCTGAACGTCACCACCGACGACGTGGCGCAGGCGCTGCGCGAGCAAAACGTGCAGGGCGCAGCAGGCCAGGTCGGCACGCCGCCGGTGTTTAACGGCCAGCAGCAGACCCTGACCATCAACGGGCTGGGGCGCTTAAGCCAGGCCGACGACTTTGCCAACATCATTATTCGCGCCGGGGAGATGGGCCAGCTGGTGCGCCTGAAGGACATCGCCACCATTGAACTCGGCTCGCGCAGCTACAGCTCCGGCGCGCAGCTGAACGGGCACGACTCCGCCTACCTCGGCATCTACCCGACGCCGTCCGCCAACGCCCTGCGCGTGGCCGACGCGGTGCGCGCGGAGCTGGAGCGCCTCTCGACGCGCTTCCCGGACGACCTGGTCTATGAGGTGAAATTCGACACCACCACCTTTGTCGCGGCGACGATCAAAGAGATCGGCGTCTCGCTGGCGCTGACCATGCTGGCGGTAGTGGTGGTCGTTTCCCTGTTCCTGCAAAGCTGGCGCGCAACGCTGATTGTGGCGCTCGCCATTCCGGTGTCGCTGGTGGGCACCTTCGCGGTGCTCTACACGCTGGGCTATTCCGCCAACACCCTCAGCCTGTTCGCCATTATTCTGGCGCTGACCATGGTGGTGGATGACGCCATCGTGGTGGTGGAGAGCGTCGAAACGCTGATGGCGGAAGGGCAGAGCAGAACGGCGGCGACCGCGCTGGCGCTGCGCCAGATTGCCGGGCCGGTGATTGCGACGACGCTGGTGCTGCTGGCGGTGTTTGTGCCGGTGGCGCTGCTGCCGGGGATTGTCGGCGAGCTTTATCGCCAGTTCGCGGTGACGCTCTCGACGGCCGTCACGCTCTCAAGCCTGGTGGCACTGACCCTGACGCCCGCGCTGTGCGCGATGCTGCTGCGTCCGCGCCCGGAGAAACCTGCGGCACTCTATCGCGCCTTTAATCGCGGGCTGGACGCTACGCGCGGTTTCTACACCCGCATCGTGAACGTTTTAAACCTACGCCCGTGGCTGGCGCTGCTGGCTACCGCGTGTGCTGCGGCCGTGGTGGCGTTCAGCTTTACGTCGATGCCAAAAGGCTTCCTGCCGCAGGAAGACCAGGGCTACTTCTTCGCCAGCGTTCAGTTGCCGGAAGCGGCGTCGCTGGAGCGGACCGAAGCGGTGATGACCACCGCGCGCGAGCTTATCGCCAAAAACCCGGCGGTAGAGGACGTGATTCAGGTCTCCGGGTTTAACATTCTCAACGGCACCAGCGCCTCCAACGGCGGGTTTATCTCCATCATGCTGAAGGACTGGAGCGAGCGGCCGCCGCTGGACGAGGTGATGGGCACCCTGCAGCGCCAGCTGCTGGCCCTGCCGGAAGCGACCATTATGACCTTCGCACCGCCGACGCTGCCGGGGCTGGGCAACGCCTCTGGCTTCGACCTGCGCATTCAGGCGCAGGCGGGGCAGAGCCCGGCGGAGCTTGAGCGCGTGACGCGCGAGGTGCTGGCGAAAGCCAACCAGCATCCGCAGCTGAGTCGCGTGTTCACCACCTGGAGCAGCAACGTGCCGCAGCTGACGCTGACCGTTGACCGCGAGCGCGCCGCCCGTCTTGACGTGCCGGTGTCGCGCATCTTCAGCAGCCTGCAGACCGCCTTCGGCGGCACGCGCGCCGGGGATTTCAGCGTGAATAATCGCGTTTACCACGTGGTCATGCAGAACGAGATGCAGTGGCGCGAGCGTGCCGAGCAGATTAGCGAACTGTTCGTGCGCAGCAACAGCGGCGAGCGGGTGCGCCTGAGCAACCTCGTGACCATCACGCCGACCGTCGGCGCGCCGTTCCTGCAGCAGTACAACCAGTTCCCGTCGGTCTCGGTAAGCGGTTCGGCAGCGGAAGGAGTGAGCAGCAGCACAGCGATGGCGGCGATGGGCGAGATTCTGGCGAAGCATCTGCCCGCCGGATATGACTATGCCTGGAGCGGCATGTCGTATCAGGAGCAGCAGACCGGCAACCAGGCGATGTGGATCGTGCTGGCGGCGGTGGTGATGGCGTGGCTATTCCTCGTGGCCCAGTACGAGAGCTGGACGCTCCCGGCGAGCGTGATGCTCTCGGTGCTGTTCGCCATCGGCGGGGCGCTGGTCTGGCTGTGGTTGGCGGGATACGCCAACGACGTGTACGTGCAGATAGGTCTGGTGCTATTGATAGCCCTCGCCGCCAAGAACGCGATCCTTATCGTGGAGTTTGCCCGCGCGCGGCGCATGGACGGGATGGCGATTGTCGATGCCGCGCGCGAAGGGGCCTCGCGCCGTTTCCGCGCGGTGATGATGACCGCCGTGTCGTTCATTATCGGCGTATTGCCCATGATGCTGGCGACCGGAGCCGGTGCCCAGAGCCGCCGCATCATCGGCACCACGGTGTTCAGCGGCATGCTGGTGGCGACCGTGGTAGGGATCCTGTTTATCCCGGCGCTGTTCGTGCTGTTCCAGCGCCTGCGCGAGTGGGGCCACGGCCTTACGGACTCGTCGCCCACAGCTCGCAGTGCTTCTGAACCAGAGAAATCAGCGAGCCGCCATCGGCGATAAACTCCCGCATGCGCTGCGCCTCGCTCTTGCCCTGCTTTAACAGCAGGGCAATTTCATTGATTGCGCTCGTCGCGCCGAGCTTCTCGGCCGACGGCGCAACCTGCTCCAGCAGCCAGGCGATATCCTCCGCCACGGTCTTGTGCTCGCCGGTGTGCACGTCCGTCAGGATCCCCTCCAGCCCGTATCGACAGGCCTGAAAACGGTTAAAGCGATACAGCAGAAAATCTTTTTCCTGATGCTTATAGGGCCGCGCGGTCAGCAGCCAGTGGGACGTCGCCTGAATCAGTCCGGCGATGTTAATCGCGTGGCCGAGCGTCAGCGGCGTATCCATCACCCGCACCTCCACGGTGCCGAAGTGCGGGCTGGGGCGGATGTCCCAGTGCAGATCTTTAATGCTGTCGATCATGCTGGTTGCGCTCAGGCGGCGGAACAGCCCCTCGAACTCCTGCCAGCTGTTGACCCACGGCATCTGGCCGTTATCCGGGAACCCTGAAAAAATGTTAAGCCGTGACGAGGAGAACTTCGTGTCCGTACCCTGCATGTACGGCGAGGCCGCCGCCAGGGCGATAAAGTGCGGGACAAAGCGCGACAGGCCGTGCAGCAGGTAGATGGCGTCATCCCCGGTCCGACAGCCGACGTGGACGTGCTGGCCGAACACCGTTGCCTGCAAAATCAGATAGCCAAAGCGCTCCAGCGTGACGTTATAGCGCTCGTCGTCACACACCTCCTGACGCTGCCACTTCTGGAACGGGTGCGTCCCGCCGCCGCAGATCTGGATATGCTGCTCCGCCGCTGCGCGCAGGATGCTCTGCTGCATCACCGAGAACTGCGCGGCCGCCTGGTCGATGTTCTGGCACACGCCGGTGGCGATTTCGAGCATGCTTTCGGTGATGTCGTGTTTGACCTCGCCGCCTTTGATGTCGTCCTTGACGGCGGCGATAAGCGCGGAGGAGTCCTGGCTGAGATCGTACCCCGGCGGGTTAACCACCTGCAGTTCGAGTTCGATGCCGAGGGTAAAAGGTTCAGAGGATTTGAAATCAGGTAAAGGCATGGCGCACTCCGTTATCTGTTGTGTGTTGAGTATAGACAACGACGTGGCGCTCACTTTACAGGGTGGTATAACTGTTAGCAGGCTTAGCGAAAAGGGGAGTTAACCATGTCTGACAATCCAGTGATTGCGCTGATTGGGCCTGGCGCAATTGGTACCACCATTGCCGCAGTGCTGCACGACGCGGGCCGCACGCCGCTGCTGTGCGGACGCACCGCGCATCCTGAACTACGTTTACGCGACGACGAGGGTGAAACGGTGGTGCCGGGTCCGGTATTGACCGATCCGGCCGTCATCACGCGCCCTGTCGATCTGGTATTTGTGGCGGTAAAAACGACGCAAAATGCCGACAGCGCCGGGTGGCTGCGCGCGCTGTGCGATGAAAACACCGTGGTCTGCGCCCTGCAAAACGGCGTTGAGCAGAAAGCCCAGCTGGAGCCGTGGGTCAACGGCGCGACGGTGCTGCCGTCGGTGGTCTGGTTCCCGGCGCAGCGCGAGCCGGATGCCTCCGTATGGCTGCGCGCCAAACCGCGCCTGACGCTGCCGGACGTGCCGCAGGCGCAGCGGGTAGTGGAGGCGCTTCGCGATTCGCGCTGCGCGGTTGAGCTCTCGGCAGATTTCGCGAGCGTCGCCTGGCGCAAGCTGCTGCAAAACGCGGTGGCCGGGCTGATGGTGCTGGCCAACCGCCGCGCCGGGATGTTCAGGCGTGAGGATGTCAGCGAACTTTCGCTGGCCTATCTGCGCGAGGGGCTTGCCGTCGCCCGCGCCGAAGGGGCGAAGCTGGACGATGCTGTGGCCCAGGAGATTCTGGCGAACTTCCAGCGCGCACCTGAGGACCTGGGTACCTCGATTCTTGCCGACCGTCAGGCCGATCGCCCGATGGAGTGGGATATCCGCAACGGCGTGATCCAGCGCTACGGCCGCAAACACGGTATTGCGGTGCCCATCAGCGACGTGGTGGTGCCGCTGCTGGCGGCGGGGAGCGAGGGGCCAGGCTAACGGCCACTGTTTTTCCGTTCGGCAAAGTAATGCGCGGGCGTGCTGCCCATCGCTTTTCTGAACATGGTGATAAACGCATTCACGGATTCGTACCCGAGCGTTGTTGCCACGTTCTGGACGGGCACGCCGCTTGCCAGCTCCCGCAGGGCAATAATCAAATGCAGCTGCTGGCGCCACCGCCCGAAGCTCAGCCCGGTCTCGCGCTGCATCAGGCGGGCAAACGAGCGTTCGCTGAGGGCCAGCCGCTTCGCCCACGCCTTCAGGGTGCTTCTGTCCTCAGGATGGCTGACCAGCGCGTCGGCCATGGCGCGAATTTTCGGATCGGCTGAGACCGGCAGGCTCAGCTTCTGCTGCGGCATGCTGGCGAGCTCGTCCAGCGTCACCCGGGTCAGCCTGGCGACGTGGCCGTCGGGAGGATAATCAACGCCCTCATGCGTCAGTCGGTCCACCAGCTCCTTAATCAACGGCGAGATCGCCAGCGTGCAACACTTCTCCGGCAGCGCCGCCGCGCCGGGCTCAATAAACAGATAGTTCAGGTGCGCGTTCCATGTCGCTTTCGCGCTGTGCGGGATCCCGCCCGGGATCCAGACGGCGCAGTCCGGCGGCACGATCCAGATATCGTTTTGCGCATAGCAGCTGACCGCGCCGTAGCGGGCAATAATCAGCTGCCCCTTGCGGTGGGTGTGTACCGGCACTTCCGCGGCGTAGTCCACGAAGTCCAGATGACGCGCCACGGCAGGCGAGGCGCTAGAGTCAGGGTCATACAGCGTATGGGCAAGTTGGGGCATCACGATTCTGGCAACTTTTAGGTATTTTTTGACAGAATAGAGTATTTAAGCGGGTCTGCAAGCCGGTAATAATCCCGGCATGAAAAACATTTTCTCTCATCCCACTCTGCGAAACGACGCGGGGGCGCTGATCTACGCCGCGAAGAGTTTTGCCGCGGCGATGCTCGCGTATTACATCGCGCTGTCGATCGGCCTCGAGCGTCCCTCATGGGCGATTATTACGGTTTACATCGTATCGCAGACGTCGGTGGGGGCATCGCTCAGCAGAAGCCTCTACCGGCTGGCCGGTACGGTTGTCGGGGCCAGCGCGACCGTTCTGATTGTGCCCACCTTCGCGAATACGCCGATCCTGTGCAGCGTAGTGCTGACGGGCTGGATCGCGTTCTGCCTGTGGCTCTCCCTGCTGGAGCGCACGCCCCGGGCGTACGCCTTCGTGCTGGCAGGCTACACCGCGAGCCTGATTGGCTTTCCTGCGGTGTCCGATCCCGGCGGCATCTTTAACGTCGCTATTGTCCGCGTGCAGGAGATCGCGATTGGGATTTTCTGCGCGGCGCTGATCCACCGCTACGTGCTGCCCGCGCGGGTATCGGGCCAGTTCAACGCTAAGCTATCTCAGACGCTACGGGCCGCGCGCGGGCGGGTGGCGGATACCTTAGCGGGCAAACACGATGCGGCTTCCGGCCCGCTGCATCTGGCCCTGGCGCTGCAGTTCCTGCAGGGCATCAGCCACCATATTCCGTACGATTTTGCCCTCTCAGCCCCGGTGCGGCAGGCCAGAAAAGCGATTCACGACCGGCTGGCGCGGCTCGTTATCGTCAACTGTGAACTACACGATCGTCTGCCAGCGATCGGAACCCTGTCCGCCGAGATGCAGGTATTGCTGGGGGACGTTCAGGCCTGGCTTGCTGCTGAAGGCGACAGCCGCGGCGGCGAGGCGCTTAGGCACCGCAGCGCGCAGCTCATCGCGCGATATGCCGCGCAGGCGCAGACGTTTGACGACGCGCTGCAGGTCAGTTTTATCCGCTACCTCTCGGAGGCCATCGCTCTTCTGCAGCAGTGCGAGCGCCTTTCCGGGGCCATTCGCCACGCGAAGCCGGTCTTCGGGGAGGTACCCACTCGCGCGGCAAAAGGCTACGTTTTCCACCGCGATCCTCTTACCGCCGCACGGACGGCGCTGGGGGCTTTCACCATTATCCTGAGCGGCTGCCTGGTGTGGATCTTCTCTGCGTGGCCGGACGGCGGAACGGCGGTGTCGATACTCGGTGTCTGCTGCACGCTGTTTGGTAGCTTCGACACCCCGGCGCCGCACATTGTGAAGTACATCGTTGGCTCGTTCTGGGGCGTGGTGATGAGCCTGCTCTACAGCTTTGCGCTGCTGCCGCAGGTGAGCGATTTCCCGGTGCTGGTGGCGGTGCTTGCCCCGGCGTATCTGCTGGCCGGGTCGCTTCAGGCGCACCCGCCCACCACGTTTATGGCGATGGGGATCACCCTGACGCTGCCCATTCTGTGCGAGCTGGGTGCGCGCTACAGTGGAGACTTCGCTGTAGCGGCCAACACCGCCATTGCGCTCTTTGCCGCCACCGGCTTCGCCGTCGTGAGTATGAGCCTGCTGCAAACCGTTCAGGCGGACGCCGCCATTGCGCGTCTGCTGAGCCTGTGCCAGCGAGACATTCGCCGCAGCGTGAAGGGCACGCTGTGGGTGGATGAAACGCACTGGATCAACCTGATGATGGACCGCACCGCTCTGCTGCTGCTGCGCCTGCAGCGCAGCGAACATGCGCCAGAGCAGGCGATCGATCGGCTGTTGCACGCGCTGCGTCTGGGGCTTTCGGTTATGCATTTACGCCGCGGTGAAACACCGCCCGGCAGGGAGGTTGACGCGCTTTTTCATCAGATTGCTACCGCAGACAGCACCCCCTTGCGCGAACGCATCGCCGACATCATCGAGCGGCACCTGCCTGCGGCAGATGAACATACGCGCCAGTTTGTCTTCAGGCTGGTGGATCTGCACTGTGCATTACGGGAGCCAGAACGTGGTGAATGATTTCGATATCGGCGGCGTTTTTATTCCGGGGCTGCTGACGGTCGCCCTTGCGGCGCTGGTCTGCACGCTGGGCCTCGTGGCGCTTTTCTCTCTCAGCAGGCTCTACCGGCACCTGCCGCTTCGTCCGCTGCTGGACGTTTCCACCTGGATTGTCACCTTTTTCCTGCTGATGCAGGGCCTGACCGCGTTGGGGTTATTGTCATGAAATCACTGCTCTCTTTACTGGCTCGCTATGCGTTGACGTTAAGCGCGGCCGCAGCTGCCGCGCTTCTGGCGTTTATGATGTGGAAACACTATGCGCAAACGCCGTGGACCCGCGACGGCCGCGTGAGGGCGGACGTGGTGCAGATTGCGCCGGACGTCTCCGGGCCGGTCATCAGCGTGGCCGTGCGGGACAACCAGTGGGTGAACTGGGGCGATGTGCTCTATACCATAGATCCGCGCTGGCTCAGGCTGGCGGTAGCCAGCGCGCAGGCTGACGTGGAGTCGAAACGCCATGAGATGCTGATGCGCCAGGATGCTGCCCGGCGCCGCACGCTGATTAAAAACGCCATCTCCAGCGAGGACCTGCAGCAAACCGGCAGCGCGGCGAACGTCGCGGCGGCCAACTATCACGGTGCGCTGGCCGCGCTGGACCTGGCAGAGCTTAATCTGGCGCACGCCACCGTCCGTGCGCCGGTTTCGGGGTACGTCACGCACCTGCGGCTTCGCCCCGGAGACTACGCGACGGCGGGGGAAACAAAGGTTGCCATCGTCGATGCCCACAGCTTTTGGGTGGTGGGGTACTTTGAGGAGACCAGGCTGCGCCATATTCACGTCGGGGATGCCGCGCAGGTTGTGCTGATGGGGTATGAGCCTGTCATCACGGGTCACGTGGAGAGCATTGGGCATGGGATTGGGGACAGCAATGATGAGACGGGCGGGCTGGGTCTGCCCGACGTCGAGCCTACCTTCAGCTGGGTGCGGCTGGCGCAGCGCGTGCCGGTGCGCATTCATATCGACACGCTGCCGCAGGGGATTGAACTGGTGGCTGGCCTGTCGGCGAGCGTGTCGGTGGGGCAATAATCTGGGGATAGTCAGCCTTAAACACATATGCGAAACTTACCGCTTCTGAAAATATGTGGTGGGACCCGCTCAATGTCAGAACAACATTCGCAGTGCCTTTTCAGTGAAGGACTGATCAACGTTCCTGAGGGTTATCAGGATCGTACCGTCAACGTATTCGCGCCGCCCGCGGCGGATGCGCCGGCGTTCAACATCTCCCGCGATGCCCTCAACCCCGGCGAAGCGCTTGCCGCGTATATCGATCGCCAGCTCGCCCTGATGGCAAAACACATCAAGGGCTGGAAGCAGGGTGAGCGCAGCGCCGCGACGCTGGGCGACGGCCTTTCACAGGGTGAAACCGTCCATGCCAGCTACCTGCGCGACGGGAAACGCATCTGGCAGCAGCAGGCGGTGTTTAACGTCGACGGCGATAACATTCTGGTATTCACCATGACCTGCACCCGCGCGCTGGGCGATGCCGACAGTGCGCTGTTTGGCGAACTTCTCAGGAGCTTCCGCTTCCACCATTAACTTCAGGGACCGTTGTTATGTTTGAAGCAGCACGCGTTGGTGATGATATCGGCCACTCCGGTGCGCTGGCCGGGATGATTGCCGGAACGATTGTCGGTGGCCTGATTGCCGCCGCCGGGGGCATTCTGGCGGGGGCGATGTTTATAGCGGGCCTCGGCGCATCCTGTCTTGGCGTGGGCGTCCTGCTCGTCGGCGCCAGCCTGGCCGTAGGGTATTACACCGGGGAGCTGGCAACCGCCGCCCGGGACAGCATCGCGGACGCCGGGGCATCCAGCATGACGAAGAAAGGCGTCATCACCTCCGGCTCGCCCAACGTGTTTATCAACGGTAAACCCGCCGCGCTTGCCACCGATAGCACCGTCGACTGTTCTGACGACGGCTCGCAGCAGATGGCCGAAGGCTCTAAGCGCGTCTCCATTAACAGCCAGCCTGCGTCACGCATCGGGGATCGCACCACCTGCGACGCGAAGGTGATGACCGGTTCGGACAACGTCATTATCGGCGGCGACCCGCAGCAAACCCTGCCCATTCAGTCTGAAGTGCCCGAGTGGCTCTATAAGGTTTCCGATCTTACTCTGCTGTTCGCCGGTCTGCTCGGCGGGTGGGGCGGTGCCGCTGGCAAAGTTGGGGCGCTCTCTAAGCTGCTGGGCAAAATCCCCGGTATCAACAAGCTGGCCCGTATCGCCTGTCGCGCCGGCACGCTGATGACCGGCGTGGCGGCAGCGGGGATCATCGCCCGCCCGGTTGATATCGTCAGCGGACAGAAGTTTCTCAGCGGGGATGATGAGCTGGACTTCGTCCTGCCTTCCCGTCTTCCGGTGCGCTGGCAGCGCTACTGGCGCAGCGGCAACCCCGGCGACAGCGTGCTGGGCCGCGGCTGGAGCCTGTTCTGGGAAAGCCGCCTGGAGCCGTATCAGGACGGCCTGGTGTGGCGCGCACCGT
>Ga0213829_1001102_pt1 | contig 20650 bp, 12 predicted proteins | sample MC6MC0896MG_FD_180665 | JGI IMG/M metagenome (GOLD analysis project Ga0213829, IMG submission 180665) | Enriched soil aggregate microbial communities from Iowa State University, Ames, United States - MC6-MC0896-MG | ecosystem: Environmental > Terrestrial > Soil > Unclassified | place: USA: Iowa...
ACCTGGCGATCATCCTGGTCGACGCCCGCTACGGCGTGCAGACCCAGACCCGTCGCCACAGCTTCATCGCCTCGTTGCTGGGCATCAAGCACATCGTGGTCGCCATCAACAAGATGGACCTCAACGGCTTCGACGAAACCGTTTTCGAGTCGATCAAGGCCGATTACCTGAAGTTCGCCGACGGTATCGCATTCAAGCCGAGCACCATGGCCTTCGTGCCGATGTCGGCCTTGAAAGGCGACAACGTGGTGAACAAGTCCGAGCGCTCGCCGTGGTACACCGGCCAGTCGCTGATGGAAATCCTCGAAACCGTCGAAATCGCCAGCGACCGCAACTACACCGACCTGCGTTTCCCGGTGCAGTACGTCAACCGTCCGAACCTGAACTTCCGTGGTTTCGCCGGCACCCTGGCCAGCGGCATCGTGCACAAGGGCGACGAAGTCGTCGTCCTGCCGTCTGGCAAGAGCAGCCGCGTGAAATCCATCGTCACCTTCGAAGGTGAACTGGAACACGCCGGTCCCGGTCAGGCTGTCACGCTGACAATGGAAGACGAGATCGACATCTCCCGCGGCGACCTGCTGGTGCACGCCGACAACCAGCCGCAAGTGACCGACGCCTTCGACGCCATGCTGGTGTGGATGGCCGAAGAGCCGATGTTGCCGGGCAAGAAATACGACATCAAGCGCGCCACGAGCTACGTACCGGGTTCGATCACCAGCATCGTCAACCGCGTTGACGTGAATACCCTGGAAGAAGGTCCGGCCAGTTCGTTGCAGCTGAACGAAATCGGTCGGGTCAAGGTCAGCCTCGACGCGGCCATCGCGCTGGACGGTTACGCAAGCAACCGCACCACCGGCTCGTTCATCGTCATCGACCGTCTGACCAATGGCACCGTTGCCGCCGGCATGATCATCGCCCAGCCGTTGAGCCATGGCAGCAGCACCCACCACGGCAAACTGGCCCACGTCGCCACCGAAGAGCGCGCCCAGCGCTTCGGCCAGCAACCGGCCACCGTGCTGTTCAGCGGCTTGTCCGGCGCTGGCAAGAGCACCCTGGCCTACGCGGTTGAACGCAAGCTGTTCGACATGGGCCGTGCGGTGTTCGTACTCGATGGCCAGAACCTGCGTCACGACCTGAACAAAGGTCTGCCACAGGATCGCGCCGGGCGTACCGAGAACTGGCGTCGTGCCGCGCACGTGGCGCGTCAGTTCAACGAAGCCGGCTTGGTCACCCTGGCAGCCTTCGTGGCGCCAAGTGCCGAAGGTCGTGAACAGGCCCGGGAACTGATCGGCAAGGAGCGCTTGCTGACGGTCTACGTCCAGGCCTCGCCAACGGTCTGTGCCGAGCGTGACCCGCAAGGCCTGTACGCGGCGGCCGGGGACAACATCCCGGGCGAATCCTTCCCGTACGACGTGCCGCTGGACGCCGACCTCGTGATCGACACCCAGTCGCTGTCCCTGGAAGACAGCGTCAAGCAAGTGCTGGACCTGCTGCGTCAGCGTGGCGCGATCTAAGCGTTAGCCGTTAATAAAAAACCCGTCGATGAGTGATTATCGGCGGGTTTTTTTGTGTCCGTGATATCGCTTTCGCTGCGGTGCGGCGATCCGACAACCCAGCTCGTCGCACCATTATCATACGACGCGGACCCCTGTAGGAGCTGGCTTGCCAGCGAAGAGGCCGGCACAAACCACTCAAGACCCAGAATACTCACACAGCACCTGCCGTAATACCCCATCCTTCCTAACCAAAAGTAGTCCGAGAACTTCAACGCTGTAGGAAAACTCCATTTATAACCTTTTCCTATACGTAACTATCCGATAGATCATCATCTACCGGATGAGTATTACAAATACCTCGGAAGCCGGTATCTCACATTAATTCAAACGTCTGGGTAGTCTTGTCAGCAGATGAAACACCTTGTGTCCATCGCGGATTTAACTCAGATAATGTTTTAACCAGTGGGAGTCAAAATATGCCGAGGGAGAGGGCTAGAGTTTGGAGTACACACATTGTACTGATGAAGAGCATCGTACTTGCCGTCTTGCTTGCACTATTTCCATCTTCGCTGCGAGCAGAAGTAAATGCTGGTCGCGCGAACCTGATGTCTGTTTATGAAGAAGCGTTAGTGAGTGATGCCCAGCTGTTGGCCGCCAGGCATCACTATGAATCCCTCAAGGAAAAAGTCCCCCAGGCGCGCGCCGGGTTATTACCCACCCTGAATTCCTCGGCACGCTCCGCTGCCATAACCCAAACCGGATCTTCTTCAAGTCGCTCCCGCAATGATTCAACCCTCCAGGCCAACTTGATCCAACCGTTGTTTCGCGCCGATCGCTGGTTCCATCTGGACGCCACGCAGGCCACGCTCAGCAAAGATCAATTCGAGCTGCAGGCAAAAGAACAATTACTGATTCTAACCGTGGCTCAAGGCTATTTCGAAACCCTGCGAGCGCTGGACAGGGTCGCAGCGTCCAGGGCAGAAGAAACCGCTCTGCAGCGTCAACTACAGCAGGCCCAGGGCCGACTTGCCAGGGGCGCGGCCAGCATCACCGACCTGTTGGATGCCAAGGCGGCGTACGACAATGCCAGCGCCAACCGCAAGCTGGCGGAGCGCAAGGTGGATGATGCCTTCGGGGACTTGTCTCGTCTGACCAACAGACACTATTCGGCGATTGAAGGCCTACAGCACCGGCTGCCCATTGTGGCGCCAGCGCCCGGGCAAGCGGACGCCTGGGTCAATCAGGCGGTACAACAAAACCTGAATTTGCAAGCCAGTCAATTCTCGGTAGTCGCGGCGGAACACACCTTGCGGCAACGCAAGGCCGGATTCGCTCCCACCCTGGATGCGGTGGTCTCCTATCGTAAAGGCAACAGTGAAGTCACGGGCGGTGCTAACTACCGGGATGATATTACCCAACGCAGCATCGCACTTGAACTTAACATTCCCTTGTATTCAGGCGGCATGGTCCGTTCGCAAGTGCGCGAAGCCACCGAGCAGTTGACGCGAAGCCAATATGAAAAAGAAGACCGGCTTCGGGAAACAGTGCTGACAACTCGCAATCTGCATCGCACCGTCAATTCCGATATCGAACAGGTAATAGCCAGACGCCAGTCCATTCGGTCCAGTCGAGCGTCGGTACAGGCAAACCAGGTAGGTTGGGAGATGGGGTCTCGAAACTTTGCGGATGTTCTCAATGCGCAACGCCAGCTTTATAACGTCGTCAGGGAGTACAACAACGCGCGCTATGACTACATCATAAATACCCTGAAACTGAAACAGGTGGCGGGCCTGTTAAGTCCGGACGATCTAATAAGCCTGAACAGTTATCTGTCCGGAAATTATGATTTTGAACAGGATTTCCTTCCTCCCGATAGTCCCGCGCGAACTTGATCTGTCGGCAGGTTTTATTTCATCAGTGCTTCATTTCGTTTGACAAGGATGTCTCATGAGCGAAGAAGAAAAGATTCAATCCACTGCGGACATCGACACTGGGGTTGCCTGCCTGGTCATGCTGGCCCGCTTCCATAATGTGGCGGCGTCGACCGAACACCTTGGCTACCTGTTTTCTACCCAAGGACAAGCGCTCGGACAATCCGAATTGCTCTTGGCTGCGCGCAAGTCGGGCCTCAAGGCCAAGTCGGTGAAAACAACGATTGCCCGTCTTGACCGTACCCCGCTACCGGCGATTGCAACGGATCGTGACGGCGGTTTTTTTATCATCGCCAAACTGGATGAGGGAAAAGCCCTGATCCAGGATCCTCGCGCCAGCCGACCCGAGGTGATCAGCCTTGACCAGTTGCAAGCCCGATGGAGCGGAGGTTTGCTGTTGGTTCGTTCCGAATCCGCACTGCCCGGGGAGAGCTCGCGCTTCGACTTCACCTGGTTCATCCCGGCCATCGTCAAACACCGCAAGCTGCTGGGCGAAGTCGTCGTTGTCTCTTTTGTGCTGCAACTGTTCGCACTGGTGACACCGCTGTTCTTCCAGGTAGTCATGGACAAGGTGCTGGTGCATCAGGGCTTGACCACCCTGGATGTCATCGCCTCCGGCCTGCTGGCGGTGATGGTCTTCGAGTCCGCGCTCAGCGGTTTGCGCAGCTACGTATTTGCCCACACCACCAGCCGCATCGATGTGGAACTGGGCTCGCGTCTGTTCCACCATTTGATCGGCTTGCCCCTGGCTTATTTTCAGGCGCGGCGCGTGGGCGACTCGGTGGCCCGCGTGCGTGAACTGGAAAACATCCGCAGCTTCCTCACGGGCAATGCCATCACCTTGCTGTTGGACGTGCTGTTTTCAGTAGCCTTCATCGTCGTGATGTTCTGTTACAGCGGCTGGTTGACCTTGATCGTGCTCCTGTCGTTGCCGCTGTATGTGCTGGTCTCGCTACTGATCACGCCGTTATTGCGATCGAGGCTGCAAGACAGTTTTGCTCGCGGAGCCGAGAACCAAGCGTTTCTGGTAGAGACGGTAAACGGTATCGATACGCTCAAGTCGATGGCGGTCGAGCCGCAGATCATGCGCAAGTGGGACAACCAGTTGGCGGCCTATGTCGCGGCCGGGTTCAAGACCCAGAACCTGTCCGCCATCGCTAACGAAAGCGTATCCCTGATTGGCAAACTGGTCACCGTGGCGACGCTGTGGCTGGGTGCGCAACTGGTCATCGACGGCCAGCTGTCGGTGGGTGAGTTGATTGCTTTCAACATGCTGGCCGGGCGCGTATCGCAACCGATCATGCGCCTGGCGCAGCTCTGGACCAGCTTCCAGCAGACGGGGGTTTCGGTCCAGCGCCTGGGCGACATTCTCAATACGCCCACCGAGTTGACCCAAGGCACCCGCAGCACGCTGCCGCCGCTCAAAGGCCATATCGAGTTCGACCAGGTGCATTTTCGCTATCGCACCGACGGCTCCGAAGTGTTGCGTGGGGTAAACCTGCAAGTCGAAGCCGGTGAAGTGATCGGGGTGGTCGGTCGGTCCGGTTCCGGCAAAAGCACCTTGACTCGCCTGCTCCAGCGCTTGTACGTCCCCGAGCGTGGCCGGGTGCTGGTCGATGGCATGGACCTGGCGCTGGCGGATGTTTCATCCCTGCGCCGGCAGATTGGCGTGGTGCTGCAGGACAGCATGCTGTTCAACCGCAGCATCCGCGAAAACATAGCCCTGAGCGACCCGGGCGCTCCCCTCGACGCGGTGATCGAGGCCGCAAAAATGGCCGGTGCCCATGCCTTCATCCTCGAGTTGCCGGAAGGCTACGACACCGTCGTCGGCGAACACGGCGCTTCGCTGTCCGGCGGCCAGCGACAGCGCATCGCCATCGCCCGGGCGCTGATGGGCGACCCCCGCATCCTCATCTTCGACGAAGCCACCAGCGCCCTGGACTACGAGTCCGAGCGGATCATCCAGCAGAACATGCAGACCATCTGCCAGGGGCGCAGCGTGATCATCATCGCCCACCGACTGTCCGCCGTGCGGGATGCCCATCGCATCCTCGTGGTGGATCGCGGGCAAATCGTCGAACAGGGCTCACATGCCGAACTCATCGCCCAACAGGCGGAGCACTACTGCCGGCTGCACCGCCTGCAGCAAGGCTGAACGACCAGCCACCTGAAGCATCGCCGACCCCGCCTGTTGTTGACTCACGGAGTGATTGTCACATGACCGCAAGCCTTGATCTTTTGCAGCGCTACCGCGACGCCTGGCGTCAGTCCTGGCGCCAGCGGCGACAGATGGACGCGCCGGCGGGGCGCCTGCCCCATGAAATCCAGTTTCTACCCGCGGCCCTGGCGCTCCAGGACAAGCCCGTACACCCGGCTCCCCGGGTCTTCCTCTGGAGCATCATGGCCTTCGCCATGCTGACAGTGCTGTGGGCCTCGATCGGCAAGATAGAAGTGGTCGCGATCGCACCGGGCAAGATCGTCCCCAGCGGTAAAACCAAGTTGATTCAATCCAGCGAAACCGCCGTGGTCAAAGCCATCCATGTCAGCGACGGCCAGACAGTCAGGGTCGGTGAGCGCCTGGTCGAACTCGATCCGACGTCCGCCGATGCCGACGTCAAACTCATCCAGAGCGACCTGCTGGCCGCGCGCATCGACAGCGCCCGGGGCACGGCAATGCTCGATGCGATCAACCACCGCCAGCCCCCGGACTCCCTGATCGGCGCCATCGAGCACGCCAACCCCGAGCAAGTGCTGGCCGCACAGCGCTGGCTCCAAGGGCAATACCAGGAATACCGCAGCAGCCTCGAGCTGGTCGATGCGGAAATCCTCCAGCGCAGCGCCGAAATACAGGCCGCCCGGGCGCAGGTCTCGAACCTGCTGAAAACCCTGCCGATCGCCACCCAACTGGCCGAAGACTATCAACGCTTGCTCACCGAGCAATACGTGGCCCGTCACGAATACCTGGAAAAAGAACAGGCCCGCCTGGACCTGCAGCGCCACCTGCGGGTGCAACAGGCCAGCGTGCTGCAATACTCCGCCGCCCGGGCAGAAGCCCAGCGCCGCCGGGAAGGTGTCGTCGCCCAGACCCGCCGGGCCATGCTCGACCTGCAGCAACAGGCCGACCAAAAAGTCGCACGACTGGTACAGGAACTGGCCAAGGCCCGCTACCAGGAATCACTGACCCTGCTCAACGCTCCGGTAGCGGGCACCGTCCAGCAACTGGCGATTCACACCGTCGGCGGCGTAGTCACCGCGGCCCAGCCACTAATGGTGATCGTTCCGGATAATCAACCGGTGGAGGTCGAGGCGTTCCTGGAGAACAAGGACGTCGGGTTTGTTCGAGCGGGGCAGGCCGTTACGGTCAAGGTCGAGACCTTCACTTTTACCAAGTATGGGACGGTGGAAGGCGAGGTTATTAGTGTTTCAAGTGATGCGATCGAGGATGAGAAGAAGGGGCGGGTGTATAGCAGTCGGATACGGCTGAAGGCGGATCACCTGATCGTTAGAGGGGAGAAGGTGTCGTTGTCCCCAGGGATGTCCGTGACGGCTGAAGTGAAGACGGATGAGCGGCGGGTGATTGAGTATTTCTTGAGTCCGTTGCAGCAGTACGCGAATGAGAGTTTGAGGGAGCGGTGAGTTTTTCAGGTTGGAAAAGGGATTGTTTTTTCGGGTGGGGCAGTGATTGCATTTGTTGGAGCGTACATGTAAGGCACGTCCTACAAGTGGCAATAATTATCGGATGATGCCTACAAGATTGTGGGAAGTGTGAGTGATGACATTTGGTGGGGGGCGAGTAATCTGAGTGTCATGTCATCAATGTACAGGTCGTGTTTATCTAATGGGGACGCAGCATGCTCAAGACTTTTATAAAATACACGCTTTGGTCTTTGGGTTTTTTTTTGCTATTGGGAATGTTTGGTTTTTATTGGTTTGAAATGGAGGCTGAAAGAGCTTGGAAGGTTATAAATTGGTTTGGCGGGATGGATGTGGTCAGCGATAGGCGTGTCATCCCCACAGGGATGGATGATATCTATATAAGGTCTCTGAAGCTGAAACCACGGAAAGACATTGTGTATGACCTTAGGGCGCTTGAGCCATGCAAGGAGTACAGTTATAAATGTATGCTGCAAGATTCTGCTGGAATAAATCTATACCTGAATAGTACAGGGATAGTGTTGACAGATGTGGATGATTTTCTTGAAAAATATAAGGCTGATATTGAGTTTTTTGAAGGTGTATGTCCTGCTGTTTATGAAACGACAGCGGTCGTGAAAGAGTTGGCGAGTCTACGGCTACTAACGGATGAAAAAAAGCAGATTATTGCTAAGGAGAAGATGAAGAAAATTCACATTGATGGAGGGCTGATTTATTCGTTGCAAACGCCTGCTTGTAGAACTTTTTTCCGCAGAAAACCCTATATGGCCCAAGCCTATATTGGTCATCTTGCTGTTTTGATGAGGTTTGCGGATGGGTTTTCAGTTTCATGGATATATTTATCCACAATACCGAGCGTGCGCTTCATTATTAGATAGAACGACGATTTTTAATCGCTTATATTGAGGAGTCGTTGTGTGCGAAAATCCAGAACTCCCTATGTTTTTTGTTTCGTTCTTGGTTTGATTGCGTTTGCGTATGCCTGGTCTTGTTGGAATTCAACCGGGTTAAAATCATCGTGGGTGATAGAATTGGTTGGGGGCGCAGGGCTTCTAAGCGACGAAATTGTGCGACCTGAAGGTGAGGATGTTTTATATATGCAAACGTTGAGTTTGCAACCGTCTCAGGAAATACGTGATCGCGCTATGGCGATAGTCGCATGCTACGATACGACTGAGGAATGCATAACAAAAAATTTGTCTCGCGCGAATTTTTTACTTATTCATAAAGCTAACGTACAGCCCGCTTCAGATGTTGTTGAGTACTACTCGAATAATGAAAAAATTTTTGTCGGAATTTGTCCAGCAAAACTTGAAATTTCAGAAATCATCAGGCGAGTGTCAATAATACAGCATCGTCCTCCCGATGAAGCGCAGCAGATGGCGAAAGAGGCTGTGGAGAAAATACAAAAGACGGGTGGGTTGATACGTTCCTTGGATACTGATCTGTGCAAAGAATATTTTTTTGAGAAGCCTTATTTGGCAAGGGGGTATTTGGCTCACCTTGCCTTGTTAATTAGTTTTGAACAGGGAAAGTATTCCCCTGCGTGGATTCATTTGATGGCATTACCAGGTGTTGTGGAAACGATTAAATAAGATGTCGTTGGCTTGGGCGATATTTGTCTAAGGTCTCTGCAAATCAAGACGCTTAGCTTCGATAAGCCTAAACATTTTATCAATCTAGGAGTGAAAATTTTGATGGTGAAAATACTCGGGGTAGGAATGTTACTTGTGCTTTGCACTGGTTGTTATTCTAATAATGTATATGCCATCGAAGATCATAAGTGCGGGACGATGGGGGAAGCTGTCCTGGAGATTCCGAAAAGGTTTGTTTTGGCGTGGGAGCAGGAAAGGGATTTATTTTTGTTGGGTAAGTCGGATCCCGAGGGAGAAAGCCGTTGTGATGAAGATACTGTATCGTTAACGATTGGAATGACCTGGCCTGCGAAAGAGTTTGTTGATGCTGCTAGTTATAAAAAAGGGGTGCCAAAGTTCGCTGTTGTTGAGGTAACCCTGATGCCTTGGAATAAACCCAATAATGAATTAGGTCCGCGTTTCAGAGTTTTAATTGAAACAGCGAAAAAGCAAAGCAAAAATCCGGTCAGCTACGCCAATGAATTGGGTATGTATTTTGTTGATGGTCTTGACACGGCTAGCCCATTGGTCCAGAGGGCTTATTATTGGCAGGAGCGGGAGGGCGAGATTTTTACCGTGTTTGAATGTACGTGGTCCATCCAGTCCAAGATTTTTATTTTGTGCAGTGGCACATTTGCGGTTGAGGAGATGGGGGTATTGGTAGGTACGCAATTTTCCGCTGATAAGTTGTGGAGGTGGAAAGAAATAGAAATTGCAACGAAGGATCTAATTTTGTCAAGAGTAAAGAAGGAAAATTAGGGCGAATGTATTGGCTGCTTGCATGGCTGGAAACTCCTTATGAAGGCTATAGAAGCAAGAGTAAACGTAGTGAAGTGGATAAGAAATTTTGGGGTGGGGGTTTATATCGGGATTGCCTTTGGGGAGATGAGCTTTTTAGCATTGTTTGAAGCTGAGTATAGGCTATGCAAAATGCGAGACCCGCTTGCCAATATTCAATATGTAATTGGCGTTGCTAAAGGTAATGACGAATTAATCTGGATTTTCACATTACTTTCTAACGATCATCCTGTGAAAAGTACTGGCTTCACACCTGAATAAGTGAATGTCTTGCAAGCGATCGTGTCCACGCTACCGACCTTGAGTTATCGTCATAAATGAAAGCGGATTTTTGTTAAACGATAATTTGTAGTGCTGTGAATAATTGTGCGAAGACTCCTACAGGTCCGGGGTTGATTATCAGAAGAGGCCTACGTATTTGTAGGAAGTGTGATTGATGACTTTTGTATGGTTGGTAGTAGTATGAATGGTATGTTGTTCATCTGACACTACCTTAGTAAACGTTGGGATCATCCTTGGCTTAATCGTAAGATTCACGGAGAGTTTCCATGCCCAGATTTATCGCCGTCATAATTTTGCTCACCCTGACGTCAACTGCTTGCTTCGGCAGCGAAGGTGACAAACAAGCCAACTCTTTCTTCTACCTTTATTCATCGCTTTGCCTGAAGAACCTTGTCGATCTAGACGCTCTTCGGGAAAAGCTGAAACCTGTGCCAAAGTTTCCTCCTGAGCATGCAGCATTGTTCCTGGGAGGTCGTGCCGGAGACGCTTGGCCTGTTCCAGATGAGCATGGCACGTTTGTGCTGGCTCTTCTTGGCGGCAAGAATTTTTGCGCTTTGCATGCCCGCAGGGCAAATACTGAGACCGTAACAAAATTATTCACTGAACTGGTTGCACATCCACCTGCCCCATTCATTGTGAAGCAATTAAAGAACGAACAAGTGCAAACCGCGGAAAATGGGATGACACATACTGTTTCCTACGAATGGTCACTTCCAGACGTGGCCAGAAAACTGATGTTCACTCTCACGACTGCCCCATCTGAGTCAGCGCAGCTTCAAGTGCTTGGTTCGGCGGCGATCATTCAGCCATGAGTCTGATTTTGCATTCCTACAATTCTGCGTAAACAGCTGCGCAGGGTGAGGATATGACGACTTATAGCTGATGGAATTATTCGTCTGATTGCAACCCGTCTGTATAGGCCATACAAGAAAAGAGGAGCGTATGAAGAAATTAATAAATTTTTCCTTGGTGCTTTTTTTCTTCATAGCCATAACGCAATGGGGGCAGGGCTTTTTAGCGTCGTTAGGCACTGAGTATAGACTCTATAAACTGCGAGACCCGTTCGTGGATGTCAACTACGTCATGAGAGTTGCGAGAACATTTGACTCATTAGATCGAGTGCTGACGTATTTTGGTTTTGCTGATAGTCCTAAAGTTGAGCGCCCGAGTGAGTCAGCAGGCTGTAAATTAATGGGGAGGGAAGTGGGCGAAGTGGCTTTTGAACTCGATATTTCAGCAGCGGAGTGTCGACAGGTTGAAAATGTAAGAGGTGATATCGCCATATTTTATGTTGAATATCCCTCGATGAAAATTGTCAAATCTCCAGGGCGACTTAATGAATCATTGATTGTTTTCCGCCTGACTCATGTTTCCCCTGATCGGTATGATGAAAACGCAACCATTAAAAATTTAACTCCATTTTGTAGTGCTGACCGAATTGAATATTATCAGTTCGGCCAGTTCGTTAGGGCGAAGTTTGTCGGTGCCGATGGTCGAGGTGTATTCGTAAATAAAATGTTTAATACCACATCTGTTGGCCGTTTATTTAATAAAAGGTTGCACGTTCAATACCAGTACTTGAATGTGGGTGTGGGTGCAATTGTAGATGTAAAAAAAATAGATGGCCTGGTATTACATTTTTTAAGAGAAACAATCATTGAATGAGAGGTGATTTATGAGCGGGCTTGATTTAACACAGTCGCAAGTTGACGAGTTGCAGCGGTTATACGATGCTAGAAATTTCCCGGCGGCATATAAATATCTTCTTGAAGTTGTGAATCAAAATAACTTATCGAGTTCAGAGGAATCGTTAAAAAGGGAGCTGAAAGGTATTTCCAGTTGGTTGTCAGTTGCAAAGGCCGTGAATGCTAATGATGGCACTATTATTAACGAATTTGTGCGTGGGTCAGCTCGGTTTGCGGCGGGGGTGTCAGGGCGCGACTTGAAAGACTCGGAGTTTCAAAGTGCCTCTGATAATCTTGCGATAGACTCAATTGGGAGCATACTAAAACAGAAGAAAATTTTACCGCTCTCTTTGTTGGTAAAAGCAGACGCTGCTGGCGTCGAGGAAGAATTAAAGCTTCGCGGTTGGAATTGGCCCGGTACAATTGGTGATGAGCTACCTCCTCCTTTCGGGTTGGGTCAGGACAATGTTCAAGTACCAGGTGAAGGTTTCGAATATGTTAAAAATCTATCCATAGCGGTTCTGCAGGTTGGTGCAGGAATCGAACGAGTGCTGGATAGAGATTTTATTCTCGACAAACATCCACAATGGGCTTTAGGGAGAGAGTTTGGGAGGCGATGGAAAGCTGCATTGTTTGGTGCATTTGTTCGATTCAATGAAACAGAAGAATCGCCGGCGCCGCCGCCAAACAACCTCATCGAAATCGAAATCACCCCCGACCCCCAACCCCAACAACAAATACCCGGCGAAAACCAGGCCCGCGAAGACGTTTCCAACGGCTTCACCCAAAACGCCCCCACCCACCGCGTTTCCTTCACCGACCAAACCCTCAACAACACCGACTTCACCTCCGTCCAGCTCGGCAGCCTGGCCACCGGCGGCATCCGCCCTGGCGAAATCCAGCTTGATCCCAATGTGCGCCCGAACGAGTACCTGTCGCAGTTCTACCTCGACAGCCCGAGCACCAGCGAGCCGGATTTCAGTCTGCGCAACGCGGTGACCTTGAACGGTCTGGCAGCGCTGACCACCGTCAATACCTACGTCGATCCCTTGCTGCTGGACCTGACCGGCAACGGCGTGCAGATGACCCCCATCAGCGATGGCGTGTTGTTCGACACCGACCACAGCGGCACGCTCAAACGCAGCGGTTGGGCGGATCGAACGACCGGGATGTTGGTGGTCGACGAGGGCAGCGGGCAGATCAAGGATGTCAGCCAGATGTTCTCCGAGTATTTCCGGGGGGCTTTGGGGGGGAATGGCCAGGCGGGGGAGGCGTTGTACAAGGACGGGTTTGCGGCGCTGGCCAGTGTGGATGGCAACGCCGATAAAGTGATTGATGCGAGTGATGCCATCTGGAGCCAGTTGCGGGTGTGGGTCGATGCGTCTCACGACGGTAAAAGCGATGCCGGCGAGCTCAAGACGCTGGCTGAGCTTGGCATCACGCAGATCAACGTCGCGGCGACGCCGGTCAGCGGTGATGTGCGTCAGGGTAACAGTGTGATCGCTCGTGGTTCCTTTGTGATTAATGGCGCGACCCGGGAAGCCCTGGCGGTGAACTTCCTCGGCGATCCGGTCAGCAGCACGCTGACGGTCGAAGGCAACGGCAGCAAGGTGGTGTCGACGACCGGCCCGACCACCACCACGGCCTATGCCAGTAGCAGCACCACCGATGAAACCCTGGATGCGGGTCAGTTGGGTGTGACGAATGTGTATGCCGGCAGCGGCAACGACGTCCTGACCGCTGCGGCGACCGGCAGTTGGCTGGTGGGTGGCGCCGGCAGCAATACGTATAACGGTGGGGCGGGTGACGATGTGTTTGTGGTCAGCGCCAGTGACAATCCGAACAATCTGCATGGCAATGGCGGGCGCGATACTGCGATCATCGTCGGCGATGAGGGCATGGCGCTGAACATGGCCAAGGCCGGGCTGACCATCGCCCAGGGCGGCCGCGGTTATGCCTACTTCGTCGGCGGTGGGCACTCCAGCGTTTTCATCAAGGGCGGGTCGGGCGGCTCGACGCTGATTGGCGGCGCGGGCAATGACGTGCTGGTCGGCGGCACGGGGCGCAATAACATCATCGGTGGCAGCGGCAAGGCGGTTATTTACGCCGGGCCCAAGGGCGACGCGATCACGGCATCGGCCGGGGGCAGCATCATTCACGCCGGGGCGGGGGCGGACCGGATTTACGGGGGCGCCGGGCATGATGTGATCGAAGCCGGTCACGGCGACGCGATCATCGACGGCGGCGCGGGGGTCAACCTGGTGACACTGCACGGCAAGTATGGCGACTACAAAATCACTCGCACCGAGACCGGTTACACCGTCACGGACTCGGTGGCGGGACGCGATGGTACCTTGACCCTGAGCCGCATCCAGAAATTGAACTTCGCCGATATTTCGGCGGTGGACCTGGAGCAACCCAACGCGATGCCCGTGGCGGATGCATTGCGGGTCAATCAAGCAGGCAATGCATTTGATCGTACTCAGCCGCAGCTGATTTCAGCCGCCAGCATCCTGGCCAACGACCAGCGGCTCAACAGTCAGGGCAATTTGCGTATTGCTTCGGTGGGCGATCCGCTGGGCGGCAGTGTGAGCCTGACTGAACAGGGCGATGTGCTGTTTACCCCTGATCCGCGCTTCACTGGAATTGCCAGTTTCAAGTACGGGCTGGTGGACGCAGCCGGTAACCCGGCCGCCTCGGTGGTGGACTTGAAGACCGGTGAGCTGGCGCCCATGCGTGCGACGGTCACGCTGCTCACACCGGACGTGCCGAACGATCCTTTGACTGCACAGCAGTGGTACCTGAGCGACATCAATGTACTGCCGGTCTGGAAGGACTACACCGGCAAGGGCGTGCGCATTGGCCAGTTCGAACCCGGTGGGGAGTTTTCCACCGCTCCGGAAATTTTCGATATTAGGCACCCGGACCTGGCGCCGAATGTCGATCAACCCTGGCTAAAGGCTCAAGGCCAGACGTTGCCGGCGCTGGCTTCTGATCACGCAACGATGGTCGCGGGTGTCATGGTGGCGGCAAAAAACGAGCTGGGCGGCGTCGGAATCGCCCATGAGGCGACCCTCGGCGGGCACTACCTGAGCAATAGCGGTGCCGACCTGACCGGCTTGGGCAAGATGCTCGGCTATGACATCGCCAACCATAGCTGGGGCTTCAGCAAGGACTTTGCCCTGAGCAATCTGCAAGGCGGTTTGGTCAACACCGTCAGTGCGTTGATGACCAATGCCCAGTATGCCGCCGACAGCGGTCGAGGGGGGCTGGGTACAGTGATCGTCACGGCCGGCGGGAACAAGCGTGCGAACGGCGGCAGCGCTCAAGGTTCGTTGCTCAACAACAACCGCTTTTCGATTCAAGTCGGTGCGATCAATGCCCTGGGGGATCTGTCGACGCTGGAGACGGGTTCGGCGCCTTTCTCCAACCCCGGCGCGAGCCTGTTGGTTTCGGCGCCTGGCAGTAACGTCTGGTCCACCAGTTACAAGCTGGAAACCGAACGCGGCTCGACTTTTGGCAATGACTACAGCGCCATGGAGGGGACCAGCTTTGCCGCTCCGATCGTTTCCGGGGTGATTGCCTTGATGCTGCAGGCCAACCCGAACCTGGGTTACCGCGATGTGCAACAGATACTTGCGGTGTCCGCGCGCAAGGTCGGGGACGGCTCCACGCAATGGAATGACAACGGCGCGCGAAACTGGAACGGGGGCGGGATGCACGCCAGTCACGATTATGGTTTCGGCAAAGTGGATGCACGGGCGGCTGTGCGCCTGGCAGAAAGCTGGATGACGCAAAGTACGGCAGACAATTTAATGACCATTTCAGCGTCCAGCGGTGTGCTTGGACAGGTTGCCGCTGCTGGCGAGAGTATCGCGCCCAAACTGGGGATGCCCGGAGGGTTGAACATCGAGCATGTGGAAATCGATTTCGACGCACAGGTCGGGCGGTTAGGCGATCTGGTGGTCAGACTGATTTCGCCCAGTGGCACTCAAAGCGTGCTGCTTGACCGGGCGGGAAAGGTCCCGCCGACTGCAACGGGAGCCAGCGACGCGGACGTGGGCAGCACCCAGGAGGGCGCCTTCAAATACACCTTCATCTCGACCCACAACTGGGGAGAAGACATGGCGGGCGACTGGACATTACAGGTGACCAATACGGCCAATGGCCTGCCGGTTACGCTCAACAACTGGTCGTTGCGCCTGTTCGGTGCCGACGCGACGGGTAACGACAGCTACTTCTATACCGATGAGTTCGCCGACTCGGTCAAGCGACAGGCGGAACGTGCCGTGCTCAATGACGGATCGGGACGCAATATGATCAATGCGGCAGCCGTCAGCGGCGATGTCTCGGTTGATCTGAGTAAAGGCGCGGCGGTGATCGGCGGCGTCGCATTGACAGTGAACAATGCTCAAGCGATCCGCAATTTGCTCAGCGGCGACGGCAATGACACGCTGATAGCCGGGCCCTCCGACAGTCTGCTCAACGGCGGCCGTGGCAAGAACACTCTGGTTGGTGGCGCAGGGAAAGACTTGTTCGTCGTGCACCGGCGTGGTGGTGGGCTCGACACGCTGGTCAATTTCGATCCCGCCCGCGCAGAGGTGATCAATCTGGTCGGCTTCAAAGGTAAAAAATTCGACGATCTGCGACTCACCCAGCAAGAGGCGGACGTGCAGGTGGAGTTGGGCGACGGGCAAAATCTTCTGCTGAAAAATCAGCTGACGGCTTCAATAGGCGCCAGCCACTTCAAGTTCCAGACTACCTTTATTCCTCCGGTCGTCCTGCCTGAAACACCGACCATTGACCCGCCTCACGTGACTCCCGGGATTGCGCAAGACGTGCCAGGCACAGTGACCCTGAACGGTGGCGCAGAAGGTATAAGCCTTTCATCGGATGCCACCGGACGCTTTGTCGCCTCGTTGTCGGGCAAGGTGTACAGCCACGATGGCGAAGCAAGCAATGTCTTTGTCGTGGCGAAGCAGGAGGGTGTGTCGAACTACAAGAATGCGTTGCGTGGCTTTCGGCAAGGTGCCGACAAGATAGATCTGAGTCAGACCGGCATCACTGATTTCAGCGCCTTGACGATCAGCAAGGCGAACCGTTCCACGATCAACGATATTGTGCTGGTTCATGGCGTAAGGATCAGTACTGGCTCAGCAGAAGCGGATTCGAAGATCGAATTGCTGTATCTGGATGCGTTGGAAGTGTCTCAGTTGAGTGCCTCCGACTTCATATTCGCTCGCCCTGAGGCCGTGCCAATCCTCATTCCAATGGCGGAACGCCTGCCGGTTGCTGAGCAGTTGCTGAGCACGCCATCGGGCGACTTTTCATCCGAGGGGGTTTCCGCGGGCGAACAGGCGGGCAGTTCAGCCGCGTTCTCGCAGCAATACCGGGCTGACGCGCTGGTTCAGGCGATGGCGATGTTTGCGCCGCAGGAGGCTGCCGGGTTGTCATTCATGCCGATGGAGCCAAGGTCGGTGCACCCGGTTCTGGTAGCGAGTGCTGCCTGAGTAGAAGATAGAAAACCCGCCGGTGAGTGATCATTCGCGGTTTTTTTTGTGTCTGGTCGGACGCCTTCGCGGGCAAGCCCGCTCCCACAGGGTTTTGTAGTGTGCACAGCTACTGCGTACGACTCGATTCCTGTGGGAGCGAGCTTGCTCGCGATAGGGTCGGTACAGCCACCTCAAGACTGTGCAGGATACTCCCGATGCATCTGCTCCAGCAGCGCATCCTTATCCAGCCACAACTGATTGATCCACCCCTGGAACTGCACTCGATACTCCCCATCCTGGTCGTAATTCTTGCCGATAAACTCCGGCGGAATCTTCAGCTCCTGAAAATGCACCACCACATCCTTCACATTCCCGCAGAGCAAATCCCAATACCCCGGACGCCCGCCCGGGTAGTGAATTGTCACGTTGACGATCGACTCGAGCTGCTCACCCATCGCATCCAGCACAAAGGCAATACCGCCCGCCTTGGCCTTGAGCAGATGCTTGAAGGGTGATTTCTGCTGCGCATGTTTACCTTCGGTAAAGCGCGTGCCTTCGACGAAATTGAAAATCCCCACCGAGTCATGGCGAAATTTCGCACAGGTCTTGCGCGTGGTTTCCAGGTCCTTGCCTTTCTTCTCCGGGTGCTTTTCCAGGTAGGCCTTGGAGTAGCGCTTCATGAACGGAAAGCCCAAGGTCCACCAGGCCAGGCCAATCACCGGCACCCAGATCAGCTCCTGCTTGAGAAAGAACTTCAGCGGCTGGATACGACGGTTGAGCACGTATTGCAGCACCATGATGTCGACCCAGCTCTGGTGGTTGCTGGTGATCAGGTACGAGTGCCGGTAGTCCAGGCTTTCCAGGCCGCTGAGGTGCCAGCGGGTGCGGCACACCAGGTCCATCCAGGCTTTGTTGTTGCTGATCCAGGCTTCGTGGGTATGGCTCATCAGCCAGCGCGTGAAGCGCTGGGTGAGGGCGAAGGGCAATACCTTGAAGATCGCCACGCAGAACAGGAACGAGCACAGCAAGATGGTGTTGAGCGCCAGCAACAGCGATGCAATCACGCCGCGTACGGCGGCAGGCAGGAAATCCAGCATTTAAAGGTCCACAGGTCGGTTGGCCGCTTGAATCGCGGTCAACGCGATGGTGTAGACGATGTCATCGACCTGGGCGCCGCGGGGCAGGTCGTTCACCGGTTTGCGCAGGCCTTGCAGCATCGGTCCGAGGCTGACGCAGTCGGCGCTACGCTGCACGGCCTTGTGGGTGGTGTTGCCGGTGTTGAGGTCGGGAAACACGAACACCGTGGCGCGACCGGCCACCTGGCTGTTCGGCGCCAGTTGCCGGGCCACGTTTTCGTTGGCGGCGGCGTCGTATTGCAGCGGGCCGTCGATCAGCAGCGAGTGCTGTTGTTCATGGGCGAGCAATGTGGCCTCGCGCACCTTCTCGACTTCTTCGCCGCTGGCCGATTCCCCGCTCGAGTAGCTGATCATCGCCACGCGCGGGGTGATACCGAATGCGGCGGCCGAATCGGCGCTTTGCAGGGCGATCTCGGCCAGTTCGCTGGCGCTCGGATGCGGGTTCATCACGCAGTCGCCGTAGACCAGCACCTCTTCCGGAAACAGCATGAAGAACACCGACGACACCAGGGTGCAGCCCGGTGCGGTCTTGATCAGCTGCAGCGCAGGGCGGATGGTGTTGGCGGTGGAGTGAATGACCCCGGACACCAGGCCATCGACTTCATCCAGTGCCAGCATCATGGTGCCGATCACCACGGTGTCTTCCAGTTGTTGCTCGGCCATCGGCGCGTTGAGGCTTTTGCTCTTGCGCAGGGCGACCATGGGTTCGACGTAGCGCTCGCGGATCAGGTCCGGGTCGAGAATCTCCAGCCCCGGTGGCAGCTCGATGCCCTGGGCACGGGCCACGGCTTCGACGTCCGCAGGTTTGGCCAGCAATACGCAGCGGGCAATGCCACGGGCCTGGCAGATCGCCGCCGCTTGTACGGTCAACGGCTCGCTGCCTTCGGGCAGGACGATGCGCTTGTTGGCGGCCTGGGCGCGCTGGATCAGTTGATAGCGGAACACCGCCGGCGACAGGCGCATTTCCCGTGGCGTGCCGCAGCGCTGGTGCAGCCAGTTGGCGTCCAGATGGCTGGCGACGAAATCGGTGATGATCTCCGCACGTTCGCGGTCGTCGATCGGGATTTCCTTGTTCAAACCGTTCAACTGGTTGGCGGTTTCATAGGAACCGGTGCTCACCGACAACACCGGCAGGCCGGCCTGCAACGCGCCGCGACACAGGTCCATGATGCGCGGGTCGGGCAGGGTGTCGCTGGTCAGCAGCAAGCCGGCCAGGGGCACGCCATTCATGGCCGCGAGGCTGACCGCGAGGATGATGTCGTCGCGATCGCCGGGGGTCACCACCAGCACGCCGGGCTTGAGCAGCTCAACGGTGTTGCGCATGGTGCGGGCGCAGATGATGATTCGGGTCATGCGCCGGGTTTCGTAATCGCCGGCATTGAGGATCTGCGCGCCCATCAGGTCGGCGACGTCGCGGGTGCGCGGCGCGTTCAGTTCCGGCTGGTACGGGATGCAACCCAGTAAGCGGAAATCGCCGCTGCGCAGCAAGGGCGAGTGTTCCTTCATGCGCGAGGCGAAGGCCTCCATGCTCTCGTCGGTCTTGACCTTGTTGAGGATCACGCCGAGGACTTTCGGGTCTTTCGGTCCGCCGAACAATTGCGCCTGCAATTCCACCCGGCCGGACAGTTCGGCCAGCACTTCGTTTTCCGGGGCCGAGACCAGGATCACGTCGGCGTCGAGACTTTTGGCCAGGTGCAGGTTGACCCGCGCGGCGTAACTGGCGCTACGGGTCGGGACCATGCCTTCGACGATCAGCACGTCCTTGCCGATGGCCGCTTGCTGATACAGGGTGATGATTTCTTCGAGCAGCTCGTCGAGCTGGCCGTCGCCGAGCATGCGCTCGACATGAGCCAGGCCCAGGGGCTGCGGCGGTTTCAAGCCGTGGGTGCGGGCCACCAGTTCGGTGGAACGTTCAGGCCCGGTATCACCCGGATGGGGCTGGGCGATCGGTTTGAAAAAGCCGACCTTGAGGCCGGCCCGCTCGAGGGTACGCACCAGCCCGAGGCTGATGGAGGTCAAACCCACACCAAAATCGGTGGGAGCGATAAAAAAAGTCTGCATGCGGATTCTCTGGGGGTGCATGGCAATGGTGACGACTTATGACGGGTCGTCTACCGAATTTCAGTCGTCAAGGTTATCGCTAACCGAGCCTTGTGCACACCAACCGCAAGCAAAGGGCTGGCCTATTTTTTCATTACGCAGCAAGGGGTTCAGCACCCAGGCCCGGGACTGCCACGGTGGCTGATGGCGCAGGTGCTGGGTGTGGCCGCAGGAAAGCTCGGCGACCCAGTGGCCGTCGTCGTCCTGATGAAAGCCTGTCACCGTCGAGCCTTGCGCTACGGTCCGTCTGTCCGGGTTGTGTTCGCTTTCGGGCGATGGCTTCGCTAAACTGGGTCTTTCAATATTCTTATGCAAAAGGTCTCGCCCCATGCTGATCGCCGCCAATAAGGCTGTCTCCATCGACTATACCCTGACCAACGACGCCGGTGAGGTCATCGACAGCTCCGCCGGCGGCGCGCCGCTGGTCTACCTGCAAGGCGCA
>Ga0213829_1001104_pt1 | contig 20631 bp, 24 predicted proteins | sample MC6MC0896MG_FD_180665 | JGI IMG/M metagenome (GOLD analysis project Ga0213829, IMG submission 180665) | Enriched soil aggregate microbial communities from Iowa State University, Ames, United States - MC6-MC0896-MG | ecosystem: Environmental > Terrestrial > Soil > Unclassified | place: USA: Iowa...
CCGTTGATCTGGCGGCGGTGCAGGAATCGGCTTTCTTGAAGCCCGATGGCAAGCAAGAGGATGCGAGCCGCGGGGGTGGCCATGGCGGGCGGCAGCAAAGCGAGCGCCGGGGAGATGGCGGTGGGGATGAGAGAGTTAAGGGTCATGGGTGTTTCCGTTGCGTCGGGCGCATTACGCCGCGCTGCAATCGTTGAAGTCATCGTGATGGATTCCTGATGTGTTTGGCCGTCACTGAGGCCACATAGAACGCCGCCGAAACAGCAAGCGCCGCATCGCCAGCGCTTGCCCATCCGGCCAAGAAGATGCGGCAAGCAGCGCCGGTGGCGGTCATCCCGACCAATGCCAGGCCGATGCGCTCCAGCAAGGTGTCTTTGATTGACTTGGACAGAACGGCCAGCGCCGTCCCGCCTGCCACGATCAGCCAGCAAACGAATGCCAGGACGGCCCACAAGGTGAGGTAGACGGTGCTGTCCATGTCATATCCTGTGGTTGTCTTCCGGTGCACGAGCGGAAGGCCGGCCCCGTACGCGGTCGATGACCGCCTGCCACATATCCGGTATGGGAAACGCTTGCACGGCTTCCCACGCACGTGACACAACCGCCATGCCAAACATGCCGACCAGAAATCCCGTGAGTCCCTCAGGGATACCCAAGACCGCAGACAAATACGGCGCGGCGTAGTAAGCGCCCAGCGACCCGCTGATCGCCATGCTGATTCGCGCCGTCCACGATCCATGCAGATAGCGCATGGACACCGCCGCACCCAGTACACCAGCGAACTTCGCCGCCAAGGCGTCGAAATCTTGGAGGTTCATTCGCATCCCCTAAAGACGATGAAAAGCCCGCTTGTGCAGGCCGGTAAAAACACGAAATGCTGATTTGCGCTACAACTCGGGCCTTTTGCCCATGAAACCCTGGTCCCGCCGTCAGCCCCGGCAAGTCCACGCCCACCTTGGCTGAAGCGCTGACGCGCTATCTGGCCGAGGTTTCGTCCACGAAAAAGGGGCACGCTGCTGAACAGTCGATTGCGCGCGTTTGGCGCGCTACACGCCTGGCCATTCGGCCGGTTGATCGGATTCGCAGCTCAGACTTAACCGAACTACGAGACGAGTGGCTGAAGGACCGCGCGCCCGCCACCGTGGTACGGCGGATGGCGTTCTTGTCCCACGTCTACACGGTGATAAGGAAAGACTGGGGCTTCGACCAGCTAGCCAATCCGGTGCAGTTGGTGCGCCGGCCAGCAGTGGACGACGCGCGCGACCGCCGGCTGTTCGACCGCATCACCTTGCGCGGCGTCTCTGACGACGACTGCCCTCGTAAGGAACTGGAATGGATCATCCGCGCCACCCGGTCGGCCGAGCTGCCCACCATCCTGACGGTGGCCAAAGAAACCGGCATGCGCCGGTCAGAGGTGGTCGGCATCTTGCGTGAGCATCTGGACCTTATGCATGGTGTCGTGCATCTGCCACATACGAAAAACGGCCGCGCGCGAAACGTGCCGCTGACTCCGCGCGCACGTGAGGCGCTGCGGCGCTGGGTGACCGGCAAGCCCTTGAGGGGCCGCATATTCAAAATGCAGGCGGGTTCCGTCACGCGAGCATTCATTCGTGCGCGGCGACGCGCTCGTTTGAGCTATGAACGGATGTGCCGCCAATATGGCCGTCGGCCGAACGGCGCGTACTTCCGCGACCTGCGCTTTCACGACCTTCGGCACGAAGGCACCTCGCAGCTTGCGACGGTGTTCCAGATTCATGAGCTGGCCAAGGTGAACGGCAACGTCGACACTCGGATGCTGCTGCGCTACTACCACCCGCATGGCCGAGAGTTAGCCCAAAAGCTCGTGCGCAGCCCATTGGGACGGCGACAACTGGAAGAAATGCGCCGAGAACGCGATATAGAGTCAGAGGCCCTGCCCTTGGCGGCGTAGCGCTTACGTCTCGTCCGAATCCACGTCGGCGGCCGGTCGAGGCGGCTCTACCGTGGTCAGCCATGCGGGCAGCGTTCCCCAGCCCGGATAGCTGACTTTGCCGCCGGCGCCGTCATGGTCGGCACCGATCGAATACGGCGTGCCCGTCTCCACCACCCACAACGGCGTGGTGCGATAGTCGTCGACCATGACCCAGGCTTCCCCCACACGTCGCGGCCATTTGCCCGCGGACGGTGCGGGCGGCGCGTCTTCGTATGCGCGATAGGCGATATTGAACTCGCCGGGCGAGAGCGCTAATTCGTTCGCAACGGACGGGTAAAGGTACAGGCCATCGTCGTTGGTCTGGAAAACATTCTTCTGCATACTGCTTTCTCCTAAGAAATGAAATTTGCACTGCAAATGCGAGGCCGCTCGCGAGCCGACAGGACCAACAGCTCCAAAGCCATACCCATACCAGCCTCGCAGTCGGCATCGGGAATGGCTCTTTGAACGCTGGCGCCGGTTCCTACGCGCTCTACGGCGCGGGCGCAACTGGCGCTGCAGGAGGGCCGGAAACTCGCCCGATGAATACCGCTTACTACCCGCGCATCCATGTTTGACGACCGCCTCACTGCAAATGCGAGAGCTATGGGAAGCAGGCAGGCCGGAACCCTCACCACCTACGACCCGTTCACGGGCGACGGTGAGGGGGTCGGCGCGTTGGGCTGCCCGAGCCCAAACGCTATCGCGTCCATCGGCGCCGATCGTGCCGACTTGTCGCGCTACCCGGCATTAATTGCCACGATTTCCAGAGGGGGTTACATCACTGCCGTTACAACCAGCTTGGCGGCGGTAGTTCGGCCTGAAAACATCGCTTATCACCCGCGAATTCATGCCTAGCTTATATATGAATTCTCGGTAAATACGCTGTGTTGACCGGTCGGGTTTCGGCTCCTCCAGCCGTGGTGGTCAAGCCCCACCCGCCCGTCGCCGCCGAGCTTGCAACGTCAACCAATCCGCCCGTGCCGACGGTAATGGACCGCGCGGAAAGCTGATGGCTGTGCGCTGCAAACGCCTGTACTTGTCGCGAACCGATGTCTCTTGCATTTGCAGTGTCAGCGTCAGTTCCCGTAAACCGGCGGAACATATCGCGCAAATCCGGGACGCGGAACGTGTTCGCGTCGATGTTGACGAAGTAGTGTCCGCCCCGGCGCGCATCCCAGTTCGCTTGCGTAAGCACCAAGCCATTTTCCTGCGCGTACCCCCAGAGGGCGGCATAAGCGGACTTCTGAAGGATGCCGCCGACCGCGTCCACTTCGTTCGGCAATGGCGCCACGGTGTGGCCGTCCAGCGGGCGGCCGCAGAGGGGCGAGCGGTAGCCGGTATAGAAGCTGGTGGAAACCCAGGTCCAAACTTCCGCGGCTTCTGCAACCAGAACCGGCCCGATGTTGGTCGCAGGCAAATTGGCCAGTGATACGACCGGCACGCGAGTGTCCAGCGCCGATTGCAAACCGTTCACCCGCGCAATATCCGAACGGGCAAAGACCAGATTACTCACCGCGGCCGTCTGCGACACCGTCTCAAACGCCGTGACCGGTTCCACCTTCCAACCCGTCGCCCAGGCCGCAACAGTCGCGCCCAACGCGTTGTACTTGGCCAAGACCTCCGCCACCGTCACCGTCGGATAAGACCAGGACTTGTTCGTGTCGCCGATCCAGATGCACGGAACACCCGCCGCATCCGAGCCGAACCGGACCGGCACGTCGGACACGGGGCTTCCCGCCAGCACCGTCACCCCACAACGCCCCCACGCCTTCGTCGTCTGCACATAGCCATGGATCAACAGCGACACGGGCGGCACGCCGTCCAGGTACTCGAACAGGTCCACGCGCAGGCGCAGCATCGTGTTCACCCCGACAGCCGCAGCGGGCAGCGTGATCTTCATCGCGCCCGCGACGGTGGCGGTGTGGGTCGAATACGCGCCACCATCCGGCAGCAGCACATGCGCCGTGCGTCCCGACGACGTGTTCACGCCATACTGCGAGCCAATCGCCGCGCCCGTGCCCAACACTACGGGACCCGTAACCTCCCCGCCCGCCTTCGGCAGCGCCTGGATGTCGTCGAGCACCTGCGCCGGCGTGCGCGATACCAATGCGCCCGTGCCCGCCCCGGTCAGATACGAGCCTGCGGCAAGCGTCGCTGCGCCCGTGCCGCCGCGCGCCACCGGCAAGGTGCCGGCGGTGGCTTTCGACACGTCCAGCGCGGTCACGTTAAGCGCGACGTTGCCGGTTCCGTCAAAGCTCACGCCGCCAGCCGTCGCGCCGCCCGTGACAGAGAACAAACGGGTCGTAGCCAGCTTGGTTGCGGTTGCCGCATTGCCGACTGCGACCTCGCCGGCTGCCGACACACGGCCCTTGGCGTCGACCGTGAAGGTGGGCACCGCGTTGGCGTTGCCGTAGCTGCCGGCGGTGACGCCGGTGCTGCTTAGCGTCAGGCCCACCGACAGATTGGCGGAACCGTCGAATGTGCCGGAACCCGTTGCGTCGCCCGTCGCTGCAATGGTGCGCGCCGTGGCCAGCTTCGTTGCGGCGCCTGCGGTCAGCGCGGTGGCCGTGCCCGACAAGCGCGCAACAGGCACCGTGCCAGTTTTCAGGTTGGTGGCGTTCAGGTTCTGCTGCGCGTAGCTCAGCGCGTCGAACCCCGTGGCCGCCAGCGGCCGGCCCGTGACTGCCGCCAGGCCGTCCAGCTGCTTGTACAGCCAGGCCAGGCGTTCGTCGGTGGTCTGCTGGACCTTGTTGAATTGTTCAACGGAAGGCGGCACGGAACCGATGTACGACCAACCCGTCTTGTATTGCAGGTCGGTGATGCCCTCGGTCAGGCCGTTTTGCGCCCAGGTCGAGTTGAAAAGGTCGAAAAAAGTAGGGTCTGCCATCAGTAGATTCCTCGCGCCAGCACGCCGACGCCAAAGCCAAAGAAACCTTGCTCGCGAAAGCCGAAAGGCTTGTCGGTCGAGCCGGTAATGAGTTGCACGCCAACACCGGCGGCTTGGGGTACCCACTTGTAGGGGTTGGCCATAAGCGGGTCATTGGGACCGGGAATCCGGCTGACCCAGATGCGGATCTTTGCGTTGCCCGCGTTCTGCACCACGACGCGGCTCACGTCGAAGATCGGTTTGAGCGACGAGACGATCTCCGGCGTGGTGCCGTGCCCGTTGTTCAGCGCGATCTTCCAGTACAGAAGCTTGCGGTACTCGGCGTCCAGCAAGGACGTCGACCCGGCTACCGTGCGTTCGTTGGCGCGGCGAAAGCGGGCATCGGAGAAACCTCCGACGTTCGGTTGCCCTTCGAAGCCGAAGAAGCGGATGTAGATCGCTTCATCAATGACGCGCGGCAAGCCCACGATCTCGCCGATGCCATCCAGCTGCTTGCCCACGGCGGTCTCCAGCCACCGGTCCTCGTACAGGGAGCGCAGCGCGCCTTGCAGGCCCTCGGCCGGTTTGAGCAGCGCGCGGACCAACGCCTCCAGCCGCCGCTTGGTCTGGAACTGGCCCAGCCAGTGGCCCCACGCGACTTGCCCATGGTCTTGGTTCAGATCCATCAGGTCACCTCGATGCGTGACAAGTCGAACGTGGCCACCTGGAAGTCCTGAATCGTCACGTTGGCCGCGCGGTAGTCGGCCGGCGCGGGCGTGAACGCGGGGTTGGTGGAAAACGCCAGCTTCAGATCCACCGACGCCAGCCCAGGCGTGCGATAGATCGCGCCGTAAAGCCGTTGCAGGATGACGTCTTCGCCAATGCTCGACGCCTCGCCCACGGCTGCCAAGTTTTCGGCAATGCGCTGAAAGCCGTCTGGCGGAAAGGCTTGTTCTGCCGGCGACAGCAGCGTGGTGGCGCAACGCACCCACAGGTAGACACGCTCGGGCCGATCAAAGCGGATCAGGTGGTCCGCGCCGTCCTCATCCTTGACCACCACCTGCTGCTTGCCATGGGTGTCGATGCCGGCGGCCACCACGCGAAAGATCGCGTCGGCCACTTCGTCGTCCAGGCCCCCGTCCGCCACCACATGCACACTGTGCGGCGGCCGGCCCAGCGCATCCGGCGTGTCGGTGCTGTTCATGAACACCTTCACGGTGCGCACGCCGGCCACGCGGTCGCGCACATTGGGCGCGATGCTGGGCAGGGTCGCCGCGCCCAACCGGAACAGTCCGGTGGGGTAGCGCGCACGCAGCTCCGCCGCGTTCTCCGCCAGACGCCCCGCCACCCCCGCTTGCAAGTTGCCCACGGCCTCCCAGCCGTCGACCTGCGTGATGATGCCGTTCAAGTCGCCTACGGCCGCACCTTCCGTCGATGCGCCCAGCGTGACGGCAAGGCCCGGCGAACCCAGGCGGGCCAAAGACAAGTTGCCGGACCAGGTGAACGCCGCCGCGCTGCGCCCATCCGTATGGATGCGTACCGAGGCGCCATCGCTGGATACGGCCAGGCCGCTAGGCGTCAACGCGGTGACCAGCCCCGCGAGAATCTGCGGCAGGTTCGTCGTCGTGCCCGACGTGTAGGAATACGCCGCACCGTCGATTGACACGCTGTACACGCCAGCGGGCGCAACCGCGGGTTGAAGAATCACGTCCGCCGCGGCGCCGGCCAGAATCTGCGTGGCGCTCTCCAGCGCCCACAGGTTCTGGCTGACGCGATGCCGGACTTGCGCGCCCGCCGGCACCGTTGTGCCCGCCGCGCCATACAGCACCACATAGGCGCGCGAAGGCTCGTCGCGATACCGCGACACGCCGGTGAACGACACCGCGCGATCCAGCGACACGCCCGTCGCCGAGCCGGGGTACATCGCGTAGTACACGCCTTCCGCCTGCTCCCACAACGTGGCTTCGCGCTCGGCGAACGTATCGATCAACAGACCGGTAATGCTGTCGGGGCGGGTTTCCACCGCGCCGTTGAAGCCGGCGGACTGCATGCGGGCGCGCAGGTCCGCCACGATCTCCTGGCGGATTTCCGGCAGGCGCGGGCGTACGAACCCGTCCGGTGTGACACCGTAGGCCATAGGTACCTCGAAAAAAGATTGGGGTTAAGACGTGCGCAACGCAACGACTCGTTCGAGCCGTCCTGCCGCCGTATCCACGTCATAGGTGACACGCAGCACGCGCAATTGGCGTTCAACTTGCAGCTCAAGACCGCGCACGCGGGCCACGCCCGGCACGGCGCGAATGCGGGCGCGGAAGATGGCTTCGATGCTGGCCCGGTTCGGCGACTTCACCAGCACATCCTCGAAATACGGCACGCCGAACGTGGTGTCCAGGAACCACTCGCCCAGAAAAGTCAGCAAAGTGGTTTTGATCTGCTGGGCGATGCGTTCGGCGCCGTCCACAAATGAAGTGCGGCCGAGCAGATCCAGGTCCAGATCGTGGTCGGCGGATAACGCTAGGTCGAGTGCCATCAGACAGGGTTCTCCGTGATGCCGCCCGCATAGGCGTGGCGATGGGTGTCGCCGATGTTCTTGCCGTTGTGCGTGATGGCGCCGCCTTCGTAGGCCACGCCGCCCCGGATACGCATGGATGCGCCGCCTTCGCCGCCCTCGCCCGCCATGCCTTGCGTGTAAGTCAGGGGGCCGTTGACCGTGACCGGGGTGTTGAACGTCGTCTGTTCAGCCTGAACCGTCCAGGTCTTGACCTGAAACGTCAGGTCGCCGGCGGGCGATAGTTTCAACATGCCGGGGCCGTATTGGATGCTGACGTTCTGCGTGTCGGCCGCCATCGTGCCGGGCCGCAGCAGCGGCGAGGCGAAGGCGTCCGATAAATCAAATTGGCGCGGGTCGTCGGGCGGGCCGTTGTCGCCCGCCAGCCAGTTCTCCAGCGCCCGCGCGGAAAACGACAGTTTGATCGCATCGCCCGCCTTCAGCGGCACCGAGATCAACGCACGCGCGCCATTCACATCGCCCACGGGCCAACACACCGGCACACGCACGATTTGCGGCGGCGGCAAGGTATCGCCGTTGGCGAGCCGCTTGGCCAACGTCGGCCTGGCCGTCACGAAAACGCCGTCGTAGGCCACGACTTCACCGGGAAGCGTCGTATAGACGTCCGCCAGCTCTGTCGCGATCAAGCGGCGCACCAAGGTCACTGCTTGGCTCATGTCTGTTCCTTTTTCTTCGGCGGCGCGTAGCGGTCGACCAGCCCCAATTCGGTCTGCCAATCACCGCCCTCGCTGTCGCCCGTGTGGTGCACGGTCTCGACGCGTTGCCACGCATCGACCGTGCGGCTCTCGACCTTGACCAGGTCGCCGGGGCTGATGGTCGGCAGCAATAGCGACTTCACTTTCCAACCGTCGCGCTGCTGCTGGCCGCTTGCCGGCTTGGCGCTGGCGGCCGTTGCCGGTTCAGCGGCTTTCGCCGGCCCTTTCGCTGGCCCTATCGCCGGCCCTTTCGATGCCGCCTTCTCGGTGGCCGCCTCACGCGTGCGCTCGGGCTGGCCCAGCAGCCCCGTGTCCACTGCCAGCACGACGGCCTGGCGCCGCGTGGTGCCCAGCCGTTGCACCACCTGTAGCTGCTGATTCTGAATCGACCACTCCAGCCCGGTGCCTTGCGTTACTTTGTGCAGCGCCGTGCGGGCCGCGCCATAGAACGAAAACCCTTGTTCCCAGCGGCGGTCAGGCACGTCGTCCGCCATGACGAGCGGCAGCCCCATCTGGCGGGCGATGTCACGGATGATGGCGCTGGCCTGCGCGCCCGGCCCCAGGCCGATCGACACCGCTGTGTCACGCACTTCGATATAGCCATCCTTGACCGTCAACTCCGTGATGACGTCCGGCGGTGCGAATCGGGTGTAGGCGTACACGACGCTGCCCGAGGCCATCAACAGCGGGCCGCCCTCTTCGGCATAACCCGCGTACAGCACGCAGCGCAGGTTCGGTTCTTCCAGCGCCCCACGCGTACCCGCCGCCAGGTTGTAGAGCGTGATCTTGGCGTCGTTGGGGGCCTCCCCTGCGGTCTTGGCGATGTCGAACGTCAGCCGTATGGGCGGCACGATCTCCAGCGCCTGCCCGCCGGTCTTGCCCACGAGCAGGCGGTAAACCCGATCAAACCTGGCCATCCGCCATCTCCTGCGCGTCAACGTAAATCAACGCCACTTCCCCTGACGGCAGCGCCGCGCGGCTGATGGTGTCGCGACGGTCCGGCGCCAGCGCCACCAGTTCGCCAGCCGGTACCGTCAAATGCCGGTACCCCGACAGCAACGGCGTACCGGGCAGCAAGGCGATGCCCGCGACGATGAGCTCGTTGTAGGCGTTCTCGATGGACAGCGTCCACAGTTCCGCCTCGCTGTTCCAGGACAGCCGCAGGAAGTAGGTCAGGCCGTCCAGATCGACTTCGGTAAGACTGTCGTTCACGTCCGGAATCGGAATTTGGATCATGTCGGGATTTGCCTTGTTGAGAAGATGCCGCCCTGCTGCTTCGGAGTGGCCGGCACGCCGCTGGTCTTGCCGGCGTTCTGTTTCGTCGTGCCAGCCTTGCCCGTGGCGCTGCCCGAGGTTTTCTCGGGGGGAATGTCCGCCTGGCGCAAGGTCACTTTGCGGATGCGCCGGAAGGTGGCGGATAGCTCGAAGCGGTCACCGCCGCCATTGCTGCGCCCAATGGAGCAGCTTTCCATCACGAAGTTCTCATAGACATCGAGTCCGGTCGTGAGGGTGATGGGCAGGCGGTCTGCGTGGATCTTGCGCAAGGCGTCCTTGGCGCCGATCAGTTTTGACCGCCCGGCGCCTGTTGACGCCCCGCCCAAGCCACCCACCGCGCCTCGCGCATTCAAGCCGCCCAGCAAGCTGATGTCGGCGGCGGTAACCCATCCGTCTAGCGTCAGCTGCTCGGATTCCTGGATCACGTGGTCCGTCACCGGCGGCCCGTCTTCCACCGCATACGAGGTGGCGCGGCTGTTGAGCGCCGTCTTCTCGCCCACCAACGCATCCAGCGGCAACGCGCCAATGCTGCTGCCGCCATTCCATCCAAAGATCATGGAAACAAAGTTCATTGCTGCTCCTAAGCGGTCATCTCGACGGGGGCAGGCAGGTCGAAGCTTCTGCCCACATCGGAAAGGTTGCGCTGCAAGCCCAAGCCGACGCCTCGCTCCACAGCGCTCCTGACGGCTTGAGGCTCGCCTCCCGTCACATTGACGACGATGTCGTTGCGGTTCTGGTACGTGAACTGCCCACGGCCCGGGTTCGGCGCGGGGCCGACCACCGTCGCTGGCGGCACATACGGCACCCCCACGCCACTGGCAATCGCCATCCATTCCGGTGGAAGGTCCGGCGGAAGGTCCGGCTTGGCCCCTGCCGCATCCGTCGCGGCGGCTTGCTTGTCAGATTTCGACCCGCCCGGCACCAGGCTCTTGAACCACTCCTTCGCTTTCTGAACCTTATCCAGCACCCAGGTCTGAATCGCCGCGCCGATCTCCTTGACCGTGGCGATCATGCGGCCGCCCATGCCTGAAAAGAACGTCCACAAGCCGCTGAAGGCGCCCTGCCAATGCGCAATGGCGCCGTCCCAATCCCCGGTGAACGCGGCGACGACGCCACTGACGAGTTCGCTCCAGAACGCCCAGATCGCCGAGATGTACTCCAGCACCGGCCCCAGGAACGAGTCATTCGCCATCGCCATCAGCGCATCCCAGGACGCGCCGATGTAGGCCTGGATCACATCCCAGTTTTCCCAGATCTGCCACAACGCAAGCGCCAGCACGCCGATCGCCGAAATGATCCGGCCGATGGGCGTCATGGCAAACGCATTCCACAACATCGGTATGACGGACCGCGCGATGTACAGCAAGCCGTTCCAAAGCATCGGCAGCGCCGTCGTCGCCACCCACATCAGCCCGTTCCACAGCATCGGGATGATGGTCGTGGCCAGGTACAGGAATGCGTTCCACAACATTGGAACGGCGATCTTCGCCATGGACAGGATCACGCTGCCAATGGGCGACAGCATCTGCCACAGGCCGTACGCCAGTACGGCGATGGCTCCGAACTGCGTAATCCACGGCCCCAGCGCCTGCCCGGCGCCGCCCAGCAGATCCTTCACATAGATGACCGCTTCCTTGACGGCATCCAGCTCATCCTGCCATTGCTCCACGCCGCCAATCCAGCCGCCCAGCACGGAGTCCCCCCCGCTCAGCCAATTAGCGATGTCTTCGCCGATCCAATAGATCGTTGTCAGCACCGCAGCCGTGCGCAGCATCGGCGCCAGCGTCCGTGTCCACACCGACAACATCTGCATCGCCCCTGCCGGCCCGCTGCGCAGCGCCATGGCACTATCCAGCCCCAACGCCACGCGGGTGGCGGCGACCAAAGATCGCAGCAAGCCGCCAGACTGCACGGTGGCTTGCCTGAGCCAATTGCTCAGCGTGACCAGACCGATGCTGGCCCCTGCCAGCGCAAGCAGCTTGACCACGGCGTCAATGTTGTCGGCCAGGAATTGAATCGACGCCGTCACCGCCGATAGCACCGTGCGGCCCATCGGCAGCGTCTCGCCAAAGTAGCGCTGCATGGCGTCGTTGAACACCGTCATCGCCCCGGTGATCGACGCCGGCGCGCTTTCCGCTTCCGCCCGCATCTTGGGCAACTGCGATTCCAGCGCGGGCAAGGCGCGGCTGGCTGTCACTTGCCCGCCCTGCACCTGCTCGCGCAACTGGCCACGGTTGACGCCCAAGCCCGCGGCGAGCGCATCCTGCATGCGCCGGGGCAAGGTGTTGTACTCATCCAAGCCCAGCTGGCCCTGCTCGATCATCTTCAGCAGCGATGCAACGACGCCGCTGCGCTCTTGCGCAGGTGCGCCCGACAAGCTCATGCCCAACGCGACCGCCTCGGTTAGGCTGGACGCGTTGATGCTGGAGTGCCCCTGATCTTCCAGGGCCTGCCGAGTGCGCGCATAGGTATCGACGTTATCGGCATACGGCGTGCGGCTGGTGCGCGCCATGCGCGCCAGGTCGCCGTCGGCGTCGGCCGCTTGCGCGTCTGATCCGGCCGCTTGACGCAAACGCATCTGCGTCTGCGCCCACGCGTCGATGTCGCTCAAGATGCGCTTCAAGGGCGAGCCGCCCAGCGTCAGAGCAACAACGCCTCGCAGGCCGCCCAACGCCGTGGCGTGTTGCCGCGCGGCCGATACTCCCTGCCGCTGCGACTGCACCATGGCGCCCACCGTTTGCTGCGCGTTCGTCATCGACGGCAGCGCGCCCGCCAACGCGGTGTTGATGGCCGCGCCGGCCCGCGCGCTTGCACGTGCGATCGCGGACAACATCGCCTCGAACGACTGCTGATACGTCTTCAGCCCGGAATCATCCACCTGGTAGCGCAACAGCGTCACCAGCTCTCGTACAACGGTCATCGTTACCTCGCCTTGTTTTCTGCCGCAGCCTGGGCCGCCTCCTGGGCATCCATCAGCGCATTGAGCTTCAGGATGTCCAGGAGGTCGACATCGCCGCGTTTAACGGCGTCCAAGCTGACATGGCGGGCCAGGATGGGCCGCCAGATGATCAACTCTCTTTCGAAGCCTGCGTCGAACCGCCCGACAGGCTCGCCAACTTGGCGCGGGCCGGACCAAAGCGGCCGGCCCAACGCGCCAAAGGGCCGGCGAAGTTGTGCTCAAGGATGTGGAACAACAGCTCCAGGATTTCGGCGTAATCCGCAAACGCCAGACCGCGATGCGCCGGCGTCAACTTCTGAGGCTCGCGGCCAGCCAGCTCGAAGCTGACCAGTTCCGCGTCGATCAGCCGTTCGGCCCAGCTGGCCAGGCTGTCGCCGCCCAACTTGACCGACAGTTCGCGAAAGGCGTTCAACATCGCCTTTTCGTCGCGTTCCTGCGCCGCGCCGTCGCCGCCGAACACGGCGGTCAGCATCGAGCCCGCGGCCGGCAGCACTTCCTTTTGCAGGTCGCCCAGCAGTTTCAACTGACGAAACGGATCAAACCGCGAGACACGGAAGACCGTCGAACCGATGGTCACTTCCTTGACGGCGCTCATCAGGTGTTGCCTCCGATGACGTTGATGGCCGGACCGGTCTCGATCGACCATTCGCGGCTGCCGACCTTGGCGCCGTAGCCCGCGTCGGGCATCTTCACGATCCATGCCGAGTCCGAAGCGTGCAGCGACGTGCCGCGCAAGTCGGTCACCGAGATCGGCACGGCGCCATTGCCATCGGTGGCGCGGTCGGCCTGATGCAGCGCGGTCAATGCGGCGTTGCTGGCGCTGGTCTGCATCAGCGTCAGCGTGATGCGCAGGCGCGAATCGCGCGACATCGAACGCGCAACTTCGCCATCGACGCCGACGACAGAGGCGATGCCTTCGCCGATTTCGGTCACGGTGACAAAGGTGTCTTCGGCCAGGCCAGAGATGGGCAGCGCGCCCATCACGATCTTCACCTGATTGGGTGCGTAAGTTTTGACGGACATGAGTAGGCCTCGATTACAGTTGTTGGTAGGTGAGGTTGCCCTTGATTTCGGCAACATGGATGGCGCCGGCAAGGCGGGCGCTGAACGTCAGGTCACGCAGAATGCGGTTGGCCTTGTCGTTGGTGGACACGCTGGCGGCACGCGGCACATTGATGACAAAACCGGGAATCTTGCGGCCGGCGTCGTCGATCTCGTCGGGTGCGACCAGGCCGCGGCTCTGGCCCAGCAGCAACGCCTGGCGAATGCCGTTGACCAGGATCTGGATGCCCGCGTCGGTGTAAGGCACCTTGCCGTTCGCGTTGATCAGCTGGGATGCAACGTTGATCTTCACCTGTTCGGCCAGCCAGTCGCGGCCGCGGATCACGTCGATCCATTCGCCGGCGGCGACCTTGCCGTTCTGCGTCACGGCGAAGTTGCGCATCTGCTCGAACGTGTTGGCGTTCTTCGCGTGCGCGGCCAGCGCCTGGCCTTCAGTCAGGCTGTCATAGGTAACGCCCGACAGACGCGTGTTCGCCCACGTTTCACCGCCCGGATAGAACGTGAAGCGGTTGGCGGCGACGGCGGCATCCAGCGCTTCGCTGGCGGCTTGGCCGTGGTACCAGACGTGCGTGCGGAAGAACTGCTTCTGCTGGCATTGGGACGCGATGTCGCTGGACACGGCGGCATCGATGATGCCGGCCTGTGCGCTGGACACGCCGAACAGGCGCTCGTTCGATTCCACCCATTCGGCGGCATCCAACACGTCAGCTTCGACACGGCTGGCCAACGACACGCCGTACCAGTCACCGTTCTCGCGCAGGCAGGCGTTCAACGCAGCCGACGGGGTTTCGGTGCTGACCGCTGCGGCCAATTGCACATTGCCCTTTACGGCGATAGCGACGGCCTGGCCGGTCTGGCTGGCGGTCACGGCAACGTCGGCGCCCGTTGCGGTAGCGGTCACCGGCGCATCGGTGTCGGCGATGGCGGCGGCCAGCGCGGTGGCGATCGTCTGCGGGGTGCTCTCGGCCAGACCCGACACGTTCACGTCCACCTTTTGCACGGCGCCAGCGGCATCACGCCACGACAGCGAGACGGCGTAGTCGGCCACGGCGGCGCGCGTCACGGAAATACGCGACGCATCCACTTGACGGCGGCCCACGAAAACGCGAGCGACAGTCGGGATCTGTTTGAAGGCATCGCGCACGGCGATGTACAGAGGATCGTTCGGCGACATGCCCAGATCCAGCAGTTCGCCCGGCTCGGTCACCACCAAGACGCGGTTGACGGCCAGCGCATGCGCGCCAAGGATCAGGATGTCAGAGAAGTTCTGCTCCTTGATCGCCGTGGTGTTCAGCGAGATCGCCACATTGACGATCCGGTCGATTTTTGCCATTTGCGGCTCCAAAAAAAAAGCCGCCCAAGGGCGGCGGGACTGCGTTAAGAAGACCTGGGGCGCTACATCGCCTTCTCGGTCTCCGCGGAAAAAGAGGTTTCCAGGGCAGGCATGAGCCCACCCGTCGTGGTGATCGTGCCGGTCACGGTTTCGATGACACCGACCACATCGGTATAGGTCTGCGCGTAACGGATGCCGAGTTCCAGCACGCCCAGCCGCTCACTGGACGCGCCCGCGTTTTCGCGCGGCACGCGTTCAATGCGGCCGGCTTCAAACACGGCCAGGCCCAGCGCTTCGGCCTGTTCCTCGTAAACGGGATGGCGCAAGGTCAGGCCCATTTTGTCGAGCGCGGCGTAGGCGGTGGCGCCCACGCTACGCAGCTCGACGGTCGCGTCGCGGTGGTCATGCACAGGCTGATTGCCATCGTCGTCAACCGGCCCGGCTTCAGCGGGGCCTGCCTGTACCCAACGCACCGCCATCGCGATGTAGGGCGGTTGCGGACTGGATTGCGCGTCGTCGGCCGAGACCACGGGCACACCGCCCGCAGCGGCCGTCACCAACGTAAGAATTGCGTTATCGGGCGTCATGGAAGTCCGGTTTCAGGTCTGAAAAAAACAAAGCCCGCGAACCGTTTAGGTTGGCGGGCTGCATTTCGTGTGGGCGCAATGGCCCGGAGCTATTGTCTCAAATCCGGTCCCAAATGGGCACGGTTTTTATGAAGTGCGTGTCCCAATTCCGCCCATGCGTAGGTTGCAGACTTGGTGTTGCCGCCACAGCGCTGCACATGCCCCGCATCCAGCAAATGGTCGAGCACGCGGCGCGCGCCACGCCGCATGGCTTCTTGCGAGGCGGGCGCCAACGGAATGCCTCGGCTGACATGCCGCAGAATCTCGGCCATTCTGAATTCGCGTCCCGGATACGCCGCCAGCAGATCAATGACTTCGTGCGCGTACTTCATTTGAATGCCCTCCATACCTGTTGCTTGAAACTGCCCAACGCCACCTTGTAGTAAGGCAGTGTGATACCGATGACGCGGCAGGCCTTGTCCTGACGCAGATGCGCGGGCAAGTCGCCGTAGTCGGCGCGCCGCGTGTATTCGGCTTGCACCACACGCCGCTCAACCAGCGGCAGCGCTTCATACAAGGCGTCCACCCGGCGCGCCCGTTCATGGTTCACCGGAATTCGCACGGGCTCATCGTCATCGTCGTGGCCGGGCTGCGGCGGAAACTCGCACAGGTCCGGCGTTTCTTGCGCCATGCGGCGTGGCCCCGGCCAATCGCCTTCCCACTGCGACCGCGCCCAATTCCGAATTTCGTCTTCCACCCAACGTGGCATCCCTGCTTCCATTTCCAACCTCGTCCCTGTTGTGTTTTGGCCATCACGCGCGCGGCGTTCAATGACGGCGCTGTGGTTCATGTGCGCTCCGGATTGGCGCTGTGCTTGGCATGCGTCAACATCTCGGCGATGGCCTTGGTTGGATGCCCGCCCAGCGCGATGCGCGCTTCCCATTTCTCGATCCATTCGCGATGCGAGCGGCTGCGCGGCTCCAGCAGCTTTCCCGCCCCCATCTTCTTCAGCGCCGCTTCGGCCTGCGCGCGCGTGGCCATCGTCTGACCTGGCGCCGGCAACGCTGCGCGCGGCGCAGGGATGTCGGGCCATGCGCCTTTGCTTAATTCCTCGGCCAGCGTCCGTTCCCAACGCGCTTTGATCGCGCCGTAATTGCTGTTCAGCAGATCCACGGTGCTCACGCCCACCGCGGCCCAGTACACGGCGGGATGCGACCAGTTGCCGATCTCGCCACGGCGCCGCGCCGACACGCCGCGCACGGCTTCGTGATAGGCGACCTCGGGCGTCAGCCATGGGCAGCACAGCTTCAAGAATTCCGGCAGCGTGGGTGGCCACTCGCGGGTCAGGCAGGCGGTCAGCCCGCGCCTGACATGCGATTCGCTCAAGCCCGCCAGCTTCTGGTTCCACGAGTCCTTCAACTCACGCGGCGTCAGGCCTTCCCACTGCTGCGCGAACTTCGCGCCGTACAGCAGATGCATTTCATTGACGACCAGCGCGCCCAGGCCGGCCGACGCTTCAGCGACTTGCATCGATCACTCCCATGTCGATCTCGCTGCGCGCACGGCCTTCCGCCAGCACGCTGCGCAGTTCGGACGACCAATCCGCCCGTTGCCGGGCGCGTGTGGACGGCGCTTCCCGCTGAGCGCTGCGTGGCGGGAACAAGCCCTGATATCCGCTGGCGATGCTATGGGCGATGACGGCGCGGGGTGCGATGCCCTCGGCCTGGTAGCCCGCAAGCTGTTGCAGCTGCCGGCGCGCGCCCTCTTCCGTGATCGGCTTCTTGCGCGCTTTGCGGTCAGCAACCCAACTGACCCAGTCTTCACGATCCAGCCAGGCGGGCAATGCAATGGCCGACGCATCGAAGCCGGAAGCCCGCTTGCCACGCGTGGTGGAGGGTTCTTCCTGGCTCTTGGTTCCTGGTTCTGGTTCCTGGTTAGTTGGCGCGGTGTTCAACGGCTGTTGAACGCTTGGTTCTTGAACACCATCGCCCTGGCCCTCTTCCTTATCGCGGCGTTGCGCCTGCCGCGCCCGCTTCGCCGCGCTCGCCTTGCCGGCCGCAGACTTCGCTTCTTTGTTGCCGTGATAGCGGGCGATCTCGGCATCGCAGCGCGCGTGGCGCCAGCCGTGCTCGGTGTCCGTGAAGAATTCATTCAGCACCTGGAAGACGGCAGCCTGCTCTTCGTCGGAGCGTGCGATCAACAGCCGGCACAACTTGTCGACGTCGCGAGACAAGGGGGCTTCGGCGTCGTAATAGAGTTCGATCAAATCGCGGTAAACGCTGCGTTCGATGCGCGTGAGATGCCGGGTTGCGCTGTTGAAGTCGCCGATGTGATGGGGGTAGTAGTTCATTGCTCCTTTGTCCCTTCGGCCAGCTCCGGCCAGATTCGAATGCAATCGGCGGGACGCAGGTCGCGCCGGGTCACCACGCCGTTCGTGGCTTGCTCGATCAAGGCGCAGTGCTTGACCGGGACGGGCCTGCGGCCCGTGCGCCACTGGTAGACCAGCGCGGGGGATACGCCCACGCGTCGGGCGAGCGCCGCAGCGCTCAGCGCGTCATCCTCGTCGAAATAATCATGTAGATTCATCACCAAAACTATAGCGATGCTACATCTTATAAGCAAGCCATGCTATAGTTTTATTTGAATAGCATTGCTATATGAAAATGTGGACGATTGAAGAGGAAGCCGCCGCCCTGCGCGCACGCTTTGAAGGCGTGAACCGCGCGGCATTCGCTCGCGACCACAATGTGAAGGGCGGCCAGGCGATGATTTATCAGCACATCACGGGCCGCCGTCCCATCGGGATCGAAGCCGCGATGGCCTATGCCGAAGGTTTCGGCTGCACACTGGCGGCAATCAGCCCACGCTTGGCCGCCGAAGCCAAAAAGGCGGCATCGCTGTCGACCGCCGCGCCCCTGGCGGCGCCTTCCGCCGACACCGCTTGGCCGTTTCCGTCTGTCCCCGCGTCGCTCATCAAAGGCTTGGCCGACGATCAGCTCAAACGCCTGGAAGGCGCATTGCTCTTGGCGCTGGGCCAGATGGGCGTGAAGGCCAAGGGATCAGCCGCCCTGTCCAAGCCCCCATCATCCAAACGCGGCGCCGTCATGAATATTGACGCCGTCGCCGATGAATTCCCGATGGCGCCCGTCGGTGCAGCGCCGTGGGAACCCGACGGCCTCACCACCCATCACGCCGACCGCATGCAAGCCTTGCGCATCAGCACGGCCGCCAACGTCGGCCATGTCGCCAACGCCGGCTACTCCGCCAACGACCAGGAATTCATGCCCATCCCCGAGCTGGATGTGCGCCTGGCCGCCGGCCGCCTCGGCATCGAGAACTATCACGAGACCGAGATCGGCGAAATCCTTCTGCGCCGCTCGTTCTTGGAGTCGTTCAAGCTGCCCATCAGCCGCATGAAGATCGTCTACGCGCAAGGCGACAGCATGGAGCCCGTCATCCGCAACGGCGGCCCCATGCTGTTCTTTGAAGAGCCCGTGACGGACCCGCGCGAGATCGATCCCCGCACGGTCTACGCCATCAACCACGGCGGCAAGATGATCGTGAAGTGCATTGCGCGCGAACGCGAAGGCGCGTGGTTGGCCAAATCGCTGAATCCCGCCTACGCCCCCTTTCCGCTTGAGAAGGAAGATGGCTGCGAAGTGCGCATCGTCGGCCGCATTCTGTGGTCGCCGTATGACTTGCGAAACGGGGTGGATGAGCGGCTGTTGTAGGGGCGAGCGACGTTTCATGACGCCCGCCCTCTCGATCTCCGCCCCCACTTCACAGCGCAGAGCGCGAATTTCCTTTCCGTCCCGCGAGCAGGAACGCATAGCTCGCCTAACCGATCTTGATTCGAAAGCTCCTAGTCTTATTGAGATTGATTGGGAGACTTGATCGTTTACGCCCATCAACGCCAGACCGTACCATTTTCATATGCCGAATCGGTCGGCACGGCCAACTGGTCTGAAAGTTGGCGACGAATACTATTCAACAATTAGGTGCGTGCTGCGATGGCCGACGTAAATCTCATTCCCAACAATTCCTTTCCCGGCGGATATGCCGTAACGGTAAAAGGCGTTTTACCTGGTGGCGTGCATTTCACGCGCTTGTGCATGTACAGCTTTCAGCCGAACGGCACGATGCGCTCTGACTTTTGGTATTGGCAAAGCGATGCGGCCGTGTGGAGCCCTGCCACTCCAGGAGACTATGGCTCTATCGGAAGGCAGATCGGTTATGCCAACCAAGCCAGCTACCCGTACAACTTTGATCAAAATCGCGATATCCAGGGTTCTGTAAAGTTCAGCGGCAGCAACTCCGGCGTGACCACTATTTTTGGTACGTGGACGACGCCCTCGGCCGACACTGTTTCGATAAATTTCGGCGGATCAACGGAAACCTGGAGAGCGACGTGGTCTGAGCCCACGTTGGTAAAGATCGAATTGATACAAGCGAACTATATCGCGGGCTCTACATATCTGAAGGTCGACGGTTCTCGAGATTCCAATGCAGTCAATGCGGGCTGGGGATTCGGCGGAATAAACGTTAGCTTCACTACCGCTGCGGACATTAATGGAATGCGCAAGGACCTTCCCTACGGTCAATTCATCCGGCATAACTCCTGGAATGGGACGGATGAGTCAGTAGCCGCGGACTCCATGAGTCTGGGCAGCGTATTCCAGCTAACAGACAGTGGCGCGCTTCGTTATGTCGGGTGGGACAATTCGGTGGGAGCTCAGCATCATGTTTTCTTCTACCTGGGGCAGCCCGCGAACAATTTTGGCTTACTTTCCGGCCGAGTTTGTTATCAACTGAGCCATGATTTCAATAACAATGGCCGCATTGATGATGACATGGGGCATACCTACTCCGGGTTGCAGATTATCGATCAAGCCGGAAATTTTCGTGGCTTCGTATTTTCCGACTCGTCAGTAAATGGCGCTCCACTCTCCAAAGGCGACAACCACACCGTCTCCGCGCACTACTACCTAGATACACTGACCACTTAAACGTGAAATACGGCTCCGGATTCGTGCTGCAGACCTAGCGCATCGAGATGCCGGCGCGGCAAGATTGGCTTGCCTATGCCTGTGATGGTCAAGAAGAAAGAGTTCGAGAAAGAGTTCGAAGTTCGAGGCCCACAGAGGGCCTCGATGAAGAACACTCCCAGACTGTTTTGGAGAAGCCCCATGAATGGTGACGCACCTTGGTCGAAAGACCATCCCAGTCGGGCGAACAAGTTGAAGTGCGCACGATGAGTTGGAAATTATTATGGCGCACAAAAGAAAAAAGCCGCTCTAGGCGGCTTTCTTCTAACAAATTCTTTGGGGTGGCTGATGGGGCTCGAACCCACGACAA
>Ga0213829_1001111_pt1 | contig 20536 bp, 20 predicted proteins | sample MC6MC0896MG_FD_180665 | JGI IMG/M metagenome (GOLD analysis project Ga0213829, IMG submission 180665) | Enriched soil aggregate microbial communities from Iowa State University, Ames, United States - MC6-MC0896-MG | ecosystem: Environmental > Terrestrial > Soil > Unclassified | place: USA: Iowa...
TGATTAAACTTAAAGGCAGATCGTTAATAATAAACAGTTTTTGAATTCGGTTTTCTGTCAGCTGATAATATTTATAATCGATATACTGATTCAGATATTTTGATTCATCGAACGAAAACTCATCAAAAATCACCTCAAAATACTTCGATCCATTCAAATAAGTCATAATTTTGTAGATTCCGTTTTTTCCGCGACTGCCGTTTTGTGTATCGTGCGTGTTAATTCCAAAGCCAATTGTTCCTTTTGCCTGAATTGTTTCACTTATATACGCATTATTTGCTTTGTTTAAAGCTACTTCGAAAAACGAACTTTCGTTATTAATTATTGTTTCATCTGTTAACGGATACACATAAACGCCGTTAATAATTGCCTGTTCGGTGTCGGTAATTTTTTCTTTCAATGAAACGGCAATGGGGTTTAAAATGTGTTCGGATTTTGTATCACGAATTTCATAATGCAAATGCGGTCCGCCAGATCCACCGGTGTTGCCAATGTAACCAATAACATCGCCTTTTTTAACTGGAAGCTCGTTTGCAAGCGGAAATAATTCCATTTCAAACTTTTTATTTTCGTAATGTTTCTCATTCACATAAGAAGCAATTTTGTCTCCATAAGCACTTAAATGCCCGTAAACAGTTGTATATCCGTTCGTATGTTTTATGTAAAGTGCTTTTCCGTAGCCAAAACTGCTCACTTTCAATCGATTTACAACGCCATCGGCAGGTGCGTAAATAGGATCGCCAATTTTATAATTTGCTGTAAAATCTACACCGGCATGAAAATGATTCGGACGCAATTCACCAAAACTGCCCGCAACCAGCAATGGAATTTTAATAGGAACATCGAACTCCGGAATATTTTTTTGCTGTGCAAAGCAATTTGAACCAATCAACAACAAACAAATTAATCTGTAAATCATACTTAATTTTTTAATAAAGAAGAAGATAACAAAATTTTAATTATCTAATTTAAAAATACAGAATTAAATTAAAACAAATAAAGCGCGGATATTTCATTTTTTTTTTTTATTTTCGGTGAAAGAATAGTAAATTTGTATAATTATTTAAGTGCTGAATAATGGAAAAACTAAGTGATATCACTTTATCGATTGAAACGAAGTTGAATAAATTGATACAGCATTTGGAAAAAGTTGTTAAAGAAAACGAACAATTAAGAAACGAGCTTTTACAGCACCAAACACAGCAAACCAATTTGCAGCAAAAACATATTGAATTACAAAAACAGTATGATAATTTAAAAATTGCAAACGGGTTATTGGGCAGTGAAGATTTTAAAAAAGAAACAAAACTAAAGATAAATTCATTAGTTCGGGAAATAGATCATTGCATATCACAATTAACAAAAATAGATTAATTGTTTATGGAAAAATTAAAGATAAAAGTTTCTATTGCAGACAGGGTTTACCCTTTAACCGTTAATCCGGAACAAGAAGAAGGAATACGAGCTGCAGTAAAAAAAATAGAAACGATGACCTTACAGCTCGAAGAAAATTTTGAAATGCGCGACAAGCAAGATGTTTTAGCCTTTTGTGCTTTACAGTTTGCATCGCAAGTAGAACAAAACAGAATACAAAACGAAGAAGGTTTAGATAATTCTAAAGAAAAACTAATTGAATTTAACAAAGGTTTAGATCATATTTTATTAAAATATCATATAAAATAGCAGCTTTAATTTAAGGCTGAAAAATACTGCTCACATTAGCTTCTGTTTGATAAACTCAACACTAACAAATTAAAATGGGTGAACCATTGCCACTAAAGCAAGCCATCTAGAATGGATCCTTGAACGGCAAGATAACTCAAAACTTGTTTTCCAGAGTTTATGCAACTCTTCTAATGTGGGCTTTTTTTATTAACTATTTACACACGAATGGAAACAGCAATATTTATTATTTGCGCAATTATAGTGGGTGCCGGAATTGGTTTTGCTATTGCAAAATACCTTGAAAAAAACAACGCATCATCTATACTTAAAAACGCAAACAGCGAGGCCAAGGTAATTTTAAAAGACGCACGCGCAGAAGGAGAAACTATCAAAAAAGATAAAATTCTTCAGGCAAAAGAAAAGTTTATTGAACTAAAAGCAGAACATGAGCAGGTTATTTTATCGCGAGATAAAAAAATGGCAGAATCTGAAAAAAGAACCCGCGATAAAGAATCTCAGATTTCTAATGAATTAAACCGCGCTAAAAAAGCTGCCGAGGAAAGTGAAAAAACTATTAAAGATTATGAATTAAAATTAGAATCTTTAGAGAAAAAGCAAGAAGAAACAGATAAACTGCACCGTGTTCAGGTTGAAAAACTAGAACAAATTGCTGGTTTAACTGCAGAAGAAGCCAAACTACAATTAGTTGAGAACTTAAAAGCCGAAGCTAAAACACATGCAATGGCTTACATTCAAGATACTGTTGAAGAAGCTAAAATGACGGCTCAACAAGAAGCTCGTAAAATTATCATTAACACCATTCAACGTGTAGGAACTGAAGAAGCAATTGAAAACTGCGTATCTGTTTTTAATATTGAGTCTGACGATGTAAAAGGACGTATTATTGGTCGTGAAGGTCGTAATATTCGTGCATTGGAAGCTGCAACGGGTGTAGAAATTATTGTTGATGATACTCCGGAAGCTATTATTCTTTCATGTTTTGATCCTGTAAGACGTGAAATTGCCCGTTTATCTTTACACCGTTTAGTAACAGACGGACGTATTCACCCAGCAAGAATTGAAGAAGTTGTTGCCAAAACAGCCAAACAAATCGACGAAGAAATTGTTGAAACAGGTAAACGTACAGTAATTGATTTAGGAATTCACGGTTTACACCCTGAATTAATCAAAATGGTTGGACGTATGAAATACCGTTCATCTTACGGTCAAAATTTATTACACCATTCACGTGAGGTAGCTAGACTTTGTGGTATAATGGCAGCAGAATTGGGATTAAACGTAAAATTAGCAAAACGCGCAGGTTTATTACACGATATTGGTAAAGTGCCAGATACAGAAAGTGATTTACCACACGCATTATTGGGTATGCAATTGGCAGAAAAACATGGTGAAAAACCAGAAGTTTGTAATGCTATTGGAGCCCACCACGATGAAATTGAAATGAATTCTTTAATATCTCCAATCATTCAGGTTTGTGATGCCATTTCAGGAGCAAGACCAGGTGCACGCAGACAAGTTTTAGATTCGTACATTCAACGTTTAAAAGATTTGGAAGATATTGCACATGGGTTTGGCGGCGTGAAGAATGCGTACGCAATCCAAGCTGGTAGAGAATTACGTGTTATTGTAGATTGCGAAAAAGTTTCAGATGAATTAGCATCTAACTTATCATTCCAAATTTCACAGAAAATTCAAACGGAAATGACTTATCCAGGTCAGGTTAAAATTACCGTTATCAGAGAAACAAGAGCTGTTAATATAGCTAAGTAATATAATCAATGCGATTACAACAAAAAAACAGAGCTTAATACTCTGTTTTTTTATTCATATCTTCATCTGAATATTCTTCATCTGAAAACCAATAACTGTCTAACATGGTTTTATCTACAAAGAACTCTAAACGTTCGGTTTCTTGTTCTGATATGTATAAACGCTGTGTTTTTCCGATACTTTCAGACAAACGGTGTAAACGTGTATCGTGACGCAAACGCAACAGTTCATCGGTATCGTTAATTACTAGCATTTTAAGTTGATTTACATCAAAACCGGCATTACCAAACATATAGCTTAAGCGTTCTGGAGTTCCAATCAACACATCAATTCCTAAAGAAATCTGGTTTTTATCTTCATCTAAATCAGTTTTATCGTGCGTCATAAAAATTCGCAAATCGGTATATTTTGCCAATTCTTTAAACACGGTTTCCATTAATAAAGCTTCTGGCTTGTCTTCAACAATTACTAACGCACGCGGAGATAACATAAAGGCTTTTTCTAACCGCTGAATTACCGAAATTGCAATAGCTTCTTTCTGTTCTTTTTTATCCTCAATTATCAACACTACATCGTTACCAGATTTTATGGTTCCAAAACCTTCTTTTATAACATTTGGAGCTTCGATTAAACCGTTTTCAATTAACGCTTGCTGTAATTTTGGATTTATCTTTTTTAAATTCATTTTGTTTATTTTGATGCAAATAATTCTACGTCGGATTTTGAAATTTCTTTTCCACCTAAAATTATCAGGCGTTCTACCACATTTCGCAATTCACGAATATTTCCTGTCCAATCATACGCTTTTAAAAGATTTATGGCATCGGCAGAAAATGATTTTTGTGCACTTCCGTTTTCTTCGCCAATTTTCTTTGTAAAATGCTCTATCAATAACGGAATATCATCTCTACGATCGTTCAATGCCGGTACTTTTATCAAAATAACAGCCAAACGATGGTACAAATCTTCACGGAACCTGCCTTCTTCGATTTCCTTACGCAAATCTTTATTTGTAGCCGCAATTACACGGACATCAACTTTAATATCCTTATCGGCTCCTACCCTAGTAATCATACTTTCTTGTAACGCACGCAAAACTTTTGCTTGTGCAGCCAGACTCATATCGCCGATTTCATCTAAAAAAATCGTTCCTTTATCTGCAGCTTCAAACTTTCCAGCTCGATCTTTAACGGCTGATGTAAACGCACCTTTTACGTGACCGAACAATTCACTTTCGATTAATTCTGACGGAATTGCCGCACAGTTTACTTCGATTAATGGAAATTGTGCTCGATTGCTTTTTTCATGCAAATTATGGGCAACCAATTCTTTACCTGTTCCGTTTGGTCCGGTAATCAACACGCGGGCATCGGTTTCGGCAACCTTATCAACCATATTCTTGATTTGCTGAATAGGATCGCTTTCGCCAATCATCTGGTAGTTTTTACTTACCTTCTTTTTTAAACGCTTGTTTTCTACAACCAGCAATTTGTTGTCTAAAGCATTGCGAACAGTTGTTAACAATCGGTTTAAATCTGGTGGTTTCGATATATAATCAAAAGCTCCCAAACGCATGGTATTAACAGCAGTTTCTAAATCACCATGACCAGAAATCATAATAAAAGGCGTTTCGGGTTTGATTTTTTTAGCTTCGTGCAACACTTCTTCGCCGTCTTTTTTAGGCATTTTAATATCGCAAATAACTAAATCGAAATCATCGTTTTTTATTTTTTCTAAACCTTCTTCTCCGTCGGCAGCTTCAAAAACAACATACTGATCGTTTTCTTCTGCCAATATTTTAGATAATACCCTGCGGATTGAAGCCTCGTCTTCTATAATTAAAATTTTAGCCATACTTAATATTTAAGCCATTTTATAAGTTCTTTCCAAGTTGGTTTTTTACCGTACATTAAAATACCTACACGGTAAATTTTTGCTGCTACCCAAACAATAGCTATAAAGGTAGCAAATAAAAGTGCAATTGAAAGTGCAATTTCGTAAAACGGTACGCCAAACGGAATACGCATTAACATTACAATTGGCGATGTAAACGGAATCATGGAGAAAATGGTTGCTACGGTTCCGTGCGGTTCATTCATTACTGTGAAAAAACCAATGTAAACACCCAACATTAACGGCATAATCACCGGAAACATAAATTGTTGTGTATCGGTTTCATTATCAACCGCAGCACCAATTGCCGCATATAATGAGCTGTATAAAAAGTATCCGCCAATAAAATAAATCAAGAAATAAACTGCCATACTAAATAAAGGAAGTTTTAAAAACTCGGCAAAATACACTTGAATATCAGCTAACTTCGAGGCTTCCATAGCCATTTCTGTGGTTGGTGTTGATGTATTTAAACCAAAAACCATATTGGCAACAACCAGTAAAATCATTCCTACAACTGCCCATATTATAAACTGTAAAATTCCGGCTAAAGTAGTTCCGATGATTTTCCCCATCATCAATTGGATTGGCTTTATGGAAGAAATGATAATTTCTATGATTCGACTGGTTTTTTCTTCGATCACGCTGCGCATTACCATGTTTCCGTAAATAATAATGAACATCATGATTAAATATCCGAAAACAGATCCAACAACAACTTTCATTTCATTTAGACCTTTAACCGTTTCTTCGCCCGATGCTTTTGTAAGATGCATGGTAACATCGATTTTCGATTTATCAAGCAAAATGGTATCAACACCTTGATTAGTTAAATTTTTACGCAGTAATTTTTCTGATAGTTTAGATTCTGCATTGGCGATGAATCCTAAACTTGGACTGTCTTCTGATACATATTCGATCGATTTTTCGTAATCCTTTAAATTATCTTTCTTCGGAATAAACAGAACGCCTTCATAATTTGCTTGTGAAACGCTATCCTTCAATATTTTTGGATCGATTTTAGAAACATCATGGTATTTGTAGCTTTCGGAATTTTTAAATTCATTGACAAACATTCCGCTTTCATCGTGAATACCAATATGCTTTATTTCGGTTTTCATGGAACTTAAATAGCCGATCAAGGCCGCAACTGCCACAAAAATAATCGGACTAACAAAGGTCATCACGATAAATGATTTATTTCGAACTTTAGAAATAAATTCTCTTTTTATAATTAAAGATAAAACGCCCATTAGTTATTGGTTACAGTTTGAATAAAAATGTCGTTGATGCTCGGGATTTTTTCAGAAAAATGCGTTACCTGACCAAACGGAAGTATATCGTTCAACAATTCGTTGGCTGATCTGTCATTTAGTTTGACAGATAATTTCAACTCATTATCTAACGATTTGAAAAAAGTATCTTCAATTTGATATTTTGCATTCAGGAAATCTTTCAATTGATTTGGATTCATAGCATTTATACCCAAATCGAACGTATTTGAACGAAATTGTTTTTTAATATCTACCAAAGATCCGTCTAACAATTTATTTGATTTATGAATTAAAGCGATTTCATCGCACATTTCTTCAACGCTTTCCATACGGTGTGTAGAAAAAATAATGGTGCTGCCTTTTTGCTTCAACTCTAAAATTTCGTCTTTTATGATGTTTGCATTAACGGGATCGAAACCTGAAAAAGGTTCATCGAAAATCAATAATTTAGGCTGATGCAGAACGGTTACCACAAACTGAATTTTTTGCGCCATTCCTTTTGATAATTCCTGAATTTTTTTGTTCCACCAGTCACCGATTTCCAACTTATCAAACCAATATTTCAACTGCTTTTTAGCTTCATCTTTAGAAATCCCTTTTAATTGTGCCAAATACAATGCCTGCTCGCCCACTTTCATACTTTTGTACAAACCGCGTTCTTCGGGCATGTAACCAATATGTTTTACATGATGAGGACTTAATTTTTCGCCATCGAGCAAAATTTCGCCACTATCGGGAAAAGTAATTTGGTTGATAATACGAATTAATGAAGTTTTACCGGCTCCGTTTGGTCCCAAAAGACCGAAAACGCTACCCTGCGGTATGTCTAAAGATATGTTGTTTAAAGCGGTTTTGTCACCATACTTTTTTACAACATTATTTACCTGTAATATTGGTTTCATAGTTTTAAACTAAATAAAATAGTTACAAAGATACAAAGTAGTTAAAAAAAACCCATCCTTGTTTTTACAAACAAGGATGGGAAAAATTGCTATGAAAAAGAAAATCCACCGTTTTATAAGTGTAATACAAACTTACAAAGTTTTTTTGTATTACGAAAACATTTCTTTTACTTTTTCAAAAAAACTTTTATCTCCTTTTTGAGGATGTGGTATAAAATTCTCGTCTTCCTTCATTTTTTCGAAGAAATCTTTTTGTTCTTTTGATAATTTTTTAGGTGTCCAAACGTTGATGTGGATCAGGAAATCTCCGTTTCCGTAACCATTTAAACTTGGTAAACCTTTACCTTTTAAGCGTAAAATTTTTCCGGATTGGATACCTTCTTCAATTTTAATTCGAACTTTACCATTAACGGTATCAACTTCTTTAGATCCGCCCAAAGCAGCATCGGCAATATTCAAATATAAATCATAATGAATATTTTCGCCTTCGCGTTTTAAAAATTCGTGTTCTATTTCTTCGATAACCACAATTAAATCTCCAGGAATACTGTTTGCACCAGGTGCATCGTTTCCTTTACCCGAAACTTTCAACTGAATACCGTCTGAAACTCCTGCCGGAATTTTGATTGAAACGGTTTCTTCTGAAGTGATCATTCCGTCTGCATCTGCTCCTTGTGGTTTGTGATCTAAAATTTGCCCTGAACCTTGACAGGTAGGACAAGGCGAAGATGTTTGCATACGCCCCAAAATGGTGTTTTGCACGCGCATTACCTGTCCCGAACCGTTACAAGTGTTACAAGTTTTGTAGGTTACCCCACTTGCCTGCATTTTACGCTTAACTTTTACCTTTTTTTCTACGCCGTTAGCAATGTCTTCTAAAGTAAGTTTTACTTTAATACGCAGGCTAGAACCTTTTACACGACGTGGACCGCCACCGCCGCCAAAACCGCCGAAGCCACCAAAACCGCCACCGAAGATATCACCAAACTGACTAAAAATATCTTCCATGTTGTTAAAGCCGCCACCGCCGCCAAAACCACCGCCGCCTTCAAATGCAGCGTGACCGTACTGATCGTAACGTGCTTTTTTATCGGCATCGCTTAAAACTTCGTAAGCTTCTGCAGCCAACTTAAATTTTTCTTCGGCTTCTTTATCGCCCGGATTTTTATCAGGGTGAAACTCAATAGCTTTCTTGCGGTATGCTTTTTTAATTGCACCGGCATCGGCACTTTTATCTATACCTAATATTTCGTAATAATCTTTCTTCATTTTGGTTTATTATTGACCGATAACAACTTTTGGGAAACGAATAATTTTATCGCCTAACTTATATCCATTTTCTACAACATCGTAAATTTTTCCTTTAAACTCGTCGCCTGCAGGAATTTGAGTTATAGCTTCAGCAATATCGGCATTAAATACATCGCCTTTTTTTATTTCTACCAAACTTAAACCTTTTGCCGACAAATTGTCACGCAATTTGGTTGATATTAAATTAAAACCTGTCAGATGCTCACTTTCTCCTAATGTTTCCATTTGCGAAATAGCTCTGTCAAAATCATCTAAAACCGGTAAAACGCTTTTCATAACATCCTCATTTGCAGTAGCAAATAATTCAATACGTTCGCGCGCAGTTCTTTTTCTAAAGTTTTCAAACTCGGCAAACAATCTTAAGAACTTGTCTTTTTCATTCGCCAACTGCTCTTCTAACTGCTCTTTTTCCGTTAAATGATCTGCTGTTTCTATACCTTGATTATCTATTTCGTGTTCAGCGTTTTGCTGTATATTTTTATCTTTTAATTCTTCGTTTTCCATTTTTATCCATGTTTAACTAATCACTATTAAACAAAAGTAAAGCCATTCTTATATTTTAGACAAATTGGCAGTATAAGATAGAATTAATCTATATTAAGAAATTTCTCTCTTATGCATTTTTCGTTTTTTGATATTAGATTTTAAATATATTTGCATAAATAAATTATTTTTAATTATGAAAAAAAATGTATTTGCATTAGTTGCTTTAGCAGCTTTATCATTAACTGCATGTAAAAAAGAAAACACAACTGCTGAAACCGATACAGTTGGAACTACTACACAAACAGCTGATGCTGTAACATATAACGCAAATGTTGCCGAATCTAAAATTGACTGGGTTGGTGGTAAAGTTTCTGGTGATCAACATACTGGAACGATCGCTTTAAAAGACGGTCAGGTTTTTGTAACAAACAACGCTGTAACTGGTGGTAAATTTACAATTGATATGAATTCTATTGTTGTTACCGATATTACTGATGCTGAAATGAAAACTGGTTTAGAAGGACATTTAAAAGGTGCTACTGCTGAAAATGCTGACCATTTCTTTAATGTATCTAAATTCCCAACAGCTTCTTTTGAAATTACTAAAGTTACTGAAGAAAACGGAAAACAAATGGTTGAAGGTAATTTAACTATTAAAGAAGCAACTCACGGAATTAAATTCCCTGCGACTGTTACTTTTACTGATGCTGACGTTACTGTAGCTTCTGACGAGTTTGAAATTGACAGAACTAAATGGGCTGTTAACTACAACTCTGGATCTGTTGTTAAAGATTTAGCTGGTGATAAAGTTATTAACGATAACATTAAATTGAAAATTTCTGTTAAAGCAACAAAATAATCAATTACAAAATAGCTTAAATAAAAATCCCGAAAGTTAACTTTCGGGATTTTTTTGTGATATATCGAAAAGAATTATTGTTCTTTTAAAACTTCTTTAATTCGTTTGAATGCTTCAATTAAAATAGTTTCGCTGGTTGCGTAAGACAAACGAATACAGTTTGGATTACCAAAAGCATCACCGGTTACAGTTGCAACGTTAGCATATTCTAACAAATACAATGCTAAATCATCTGCATTATTGATTAAAACTCCGTTTAACGTTTTACCAAAATAGTACGAAACATCTGGGAAAACATAAAAAGCACCTTCAGGAACATTTACTTCCAAACCTTTAATATCGTTTACTAAATGTAAAACCAAATCTCTGCGTTTGTGGAAGGCTTCAACCATATAACCAATTTCTGAAGGATTCGCCTCTAAGGCTGCAATTGTTGCACGTTGCGCAATAGAATTTGCACCACTTGTAACCTGTCCTTGTAATTTAGTACATGCTTTTGCAATAAATTCCGGAGCACCAATGTATCCAATTCTCCAACCTGTCATAGCAAATGCTTTTGCAACACCGTTCACCGTAATTGTTCTTTCGAACATTCCAGGAATTGATCCGATACTGCAGAAACTTCCCGAAAAATTAATGTGCTCATAAATTTCATCAGAAACCACATAAATATCTTCACGATTCTTTAAAACATCAGCCAAAGCTGTAAGTTCTTCTCTGTTATAAACCGATCCCGAAGGATTACAAGGCGAACTAAACCACATCATTTTTGTTTTTGGTGTGATTGCCTGCTGAAGTTGGTATGGTGTAATTTTAAAATCAGACGCTACTGATGTTGGCACAACAACCGGAATTCCGCCAGCCATTTTAATAATTTCGTAATAACTAACCCAATAAGGCGCCGGAAGAATAACCTCGTCACCTTCGTTAATCATTGCTTGTGCAATATTGTACAAAGATTGCTTTGCACCTGTAGAAACCACAATATTTGCAGGCTGATAATTTAAACCGTTATCGCGTTGAAATTTAGTTACAATTGCCTGTTTCAGTTCCAAATAACCATCAACCGGCGGGTAATTGCTCCAGTTTTCATCAATTGCTGTTTTAGCAGCCTCTTTAATAAAATCGGGCGTATTAAAATCGGGTTCACCTAAACTTAAACTGATAATATCTTTACCTAAAGCAGTTAATTCGCGTGCTTTTGCAGCCATTGCCAAGGTTTGCGAAACAGATAAACTATTAATTCTATCTGACAAATGTTGTGCGCTCATTTATTTGTAATTTATGCAACCAAAGGTAACGATATTGCAACGTAAAATAAAACAACCTTTGGGCTTTTTTAACATAGAAAATGTATAATTTTTATTTGTAGCGAAATTTTATTTCTTGATGAATTTCAACACCGTAGAACTTCCGTTTGATTTTATAAAATACATCCCCGCAGTTAGATTTTCGGTTGAAACAGTAATGCGTGACTGATTATTTACAGTAACCGTTTTTACCAACTGCCCCAACGTATTGTAAATATAAAGTTTGTTGTTTTGTGTATTAAAGCGAGATGTATCAACACCTATCATTAATTCTGCATCAGTTATGTTCGATGATTCAAACCACATTAAAGCCTTTTCTTTTTTAAATGATGTTGTTGACAACGGTTCATTTATCTGAAACTGCATCACAACCGGCAAATGATCGCTCATATTATACAGATTATTGCGCAATGTTAAAGAATAGGTTCCTGTACAAGTGGGATCGTTTACGCTTTTGTTCAAGCAATTTGCATTGTTTCCATAGGCACTGTAAGTTCCGTTCACATATGAAAAACGAGTACTTGTATTGAAATTTTCGCTCATCATAATAAAATCAAAACGATCATCTAAACCACCCGAAGCTCCGGCGTTTGCTCCGCCACCAAAACCGGTGCTTGACAAACGGGTACTTTGCGTGTGCAAATAACTGAACGACGCATTGTCTTGCCAACTTCCCGGCGCATTTATAGGATCAATCAATTTAATGGCATTTGTAGGATCTAATATTTTCTGATAACCATCTTCAGTAGCATTATAAAAATTAAAATCGCCCGCAAAAAGCACATAGGTATTAGGTTTCGTTAAATTTTGTAATTGCTGCGTAACTGCTTCAACCATATCAAAACGCATTTGTCTGTTTGCTGGTCCGGTACTCGATTTTAAATGTGCAACAAAAACTTCCAGATTAATAGGATCGTTAGCATTTACATTCAATTGAAAAGAATATTGATTGATATCGCGATAAACCGTTGGTAAAGTCTGCTGGCTGACCAAAGTAAGCTTGCGTTGGTTGTAAAAAACCATTGTTTGCAAAGGATCTGCCGGATCTAAAAGATCGGGCATAAAAACAGCACGATCGTATGTATCTACCTGATTTTGTAAAGATGTATTTAGAATTAAATTAGCTCCGTTTTCTGTTGCCAACTCACAAATCATAAACAAATCGGGTTTGTAATCGTCTAAAATATCACGCAAAATAAGCTGCCGATTCTGTGGAAGCGAATTTGGAAATTTAAACACGTTGTAAAACATGGCATTCAAAGTTTCTTGCGAATACGCACAAACCGAAAGCCATAAAAAAAGCCCAGTAATTATTTTTTTCATATCGACATATTTTTGAAACAAAGAAATAAATTTAATGTAACCTAAATGTTATTTCGAAAATAAGTTCTTTAAAACTAAATATACTTCTTTTTATGCTGATAAAACTGTATTTTTGGCAAAAATTAAGCAATGGAAGAAATTTTAGTACAGTTCCCGAATTTAACCCCGTTACAGATAAATCAGTTTACGCAGTTGTACGATTTATACCAGGATTGGAATGCTAAAATTAATGTGATTTCACGAAAAGACATCGACGAATTATATACCAAACACATTTTACATTCGTTGGGAATTGCAAAAATCATGGAATTTAAACCGAATACCGATGTTATGGATGTTGGTACAGGTGGTGGTTTTCCGGCAATTCCGTTGGCTATTTTATTTCCCGAAACTAATTTTTACGCAATTGACGTGATTGCTAAAAAAATAAAAGTGGTAAACGAAGTAGCAACTGCTTTACAACTGCAAAATATAAAAGCCGAACAAAAAAGAGCCGAATTGGTTACCAACAAATTCGATTTTATTGTAAGTCGCGCCGTTACCAATATGCCCGATTTTGTTACTTGGGTAAAAGGTAAAACAAAAAAACAATCGGTTCACGATTTAGATAACGGAATTCTGTATTTAAAAGGCGGCGATTTATCTGAAGAATTAAAAGATTTTCCAAAAGCTACCTTATATAACTTAAGCGACTTTTTTACCGATGAATTTTTCGAAACCAAAAAAGTAGTGCATTTACCGTTGAAGTTTAAAAATAGCTAAACCTATAATGCTTCTTGCAACGATTCTTTAAAATTAACCTGCGTACCTTTGTTGCTTTCGTACATAAAATCGTTTAAACTTTTACTTTTTAAATTTGAAAAATCACCGATAATGGTAAGTTTCATTCGGTAATTAGATACTTTTTGTAGTATTTCTCCTGCCAGTTTATTTTTCAGGTCGAAAAAATCCGGCGTAAGGTTTTTCTCATAAATAACGATTTTATCGAAACCCTGATAATACAGATTTCCTATTAAATCTAAAGCATCATCGGGATTTTGAATAAGAATTTTGTCTGAAATTACTTCGGCAATTTCTATGTTATTTATTTTATGAGATTTAATAATCATGTTTTGGTATTACTTATACAGATCTTTCAATGTGCTTGATAAATCTGTAAACTTAAATTGGTAGCTTATTTTTGGTAATTGAACGGATTGTACATGCTGGCTTGAAAGCACTAATGCTGAACGCTCGCCCAATCCAATTTTTATAAAAACAGCCGGTATATTTGGCAACCACAACGGTTTGTTTAATTGTGCTGCCAATAACTTTAAAAATTCATTCTGTTTTACCGCATTTGGTGCAACTACATTAAAAATACCGATTTGTTGCTCTTTTAATAACTGATAAATAATCTGTATAACATCGTTAAAATGTATCCAACTCATCCATTGTTTGCCGTTGCCCAAATTAGCACCCAATCCTTTTGAAACCACTTTTGCTAGTTCATGCAAAACGCCGTTGTCTTTAGATAAAATCAAACCAAAACGCGTAATAGCTGTTTTAATTCCCAAACCTTCAAACCGTAAATTGGCAGCTTCCCAATCTTTGCAGACTTCAGCTAAAAAATCGTTTCCGAAATTAGTTGATTTTTCATCATAAACTGCTGTTTCGCTGGATTGATAAATACCAATTGCCGATGCATTTACAATGGATTTCACCTTATGTTCGTTATTCTGCAACGCATTAAAAAGCGTGTTTGAACAATTTATTCTGCTATCGTGAATTTGTTTTTTATTTTCATCTGTCCATTTACAATTTATGGTATGACCCGCCAGATTTACAATTGCATCAACTTCTGCCAATGAATTTAAATCAATTTCATTTTTTTCGGGATTCCACAAAAATCCTTTATAATTATCCTTGTCTTTTATATCAGCGGCATCGGTAACCAAATAATGCACCGAATGATTGTTCTTTAAAAGATGCGAACACAACGCAGTCCCGATAAATCCTGTGGCACCTGTAACTAGAACTTTCATACTATTTTGCTTTTAATGTCCATTCAAAATCATAAGTCCCAACGTTATCTCCTTGGTCGTCGTATCCTTCAGATCGAACCCAAAAAGAAATCCCTTGTTTGGTTAGTAATGCTTCGTTCACTTTTTCGCGAATCATCAATCCATCTTCGCATTTAAACGTAATAACGCCGGTTGCTTTTTTAGTGAATTGTGATTTTTGATTCAACACCAACATCGATACTTTTTTGTTCGATTCTTTTATGGCTTTCATAACCAGAACGCCCGTTGTAAGCTCGGCTCCCATGTTCTGAACCGCAAAATACATCGATTTAAACGGATTTTGATTAAACCATCTGTGTTTTGCACGAACAATGCAATGAACATCGCTAATAGAATAAACGCGAACACCACACAAGTATGCCGATGGTAAATTTTTAAGAAGGTACAAGTTCAGGTTTTTTACGTTAAAATCCATAATATTCAAGGTTTACAGCTAATTTACGATTTTTTTTAATGGCAATTGAAATTAATTCAAATGTTAAAAAAAAGTTAATTATTAGTACTATGTAATACAAAGTACATGCTTTTGTATATATCTTTGCTATATCAAAATGAAACAATAAGGTAAATATGCAGGTGACTGTAAGCCGAAAAATTAAAACGACACATTTCTCATACTGTTATTAATTTGAATAGTTTACTCAATCACAAAAAAAGGTTTACGTTACCTGCCTTTACTTTTAACCTAAAATATTAAGTTCTATGAATATTGAAAACACAAAAGCGCAAATGCGTAAAGGGATTCTGGAATTTTGTATTCTATCGGTTCTAAAAGATAAAGACTGTTACACATCTGAAATTTTAGATACCCTGAAGGAAGCAAAGTTACTTGTGGTAGAGGGCACCGTTTATCCGTTGCTAACCCGCCTAAAAAACGACGAATTGTTAAGCTATCGTTGGGAAGAATCAACATCGGGACCACCGCGAAAGTATTACCGATTAACCGAACTGGGCAACGATTTTTTAAAAGAACTAACCGTAACCTGGAAAGAATTAAGTGAAGCCGTTAACATTATAACTAATAAGAATAGCCATGAATAAAACCGTAACCATTAATATAGCAGGACTTGTTTTTCACATCGATGAAGATGCATACAACAAGTTAGATTCATACATACAGGCAGTTAGGAATTCTATTCAGCAAGAAAGCGAAGATGAAATTATTGCTGATATTGAATCGCGTATTGCAGAGCTTTTTGCCGAAAGAATTGATCCGCAGACTGGTGTTATTCGTATGAATAATGTAGACGAGATAATAAATATTATGGGTAAACCAGAAGATTATATTATTGAAGACGAACCTGTACGCCCAAACCATTTTACAGCAACAAACAAAGCGTATAAGAAAATTTACCGCGATGGCGAAAAAAGAATTTTAGGCGGTGTATGTTCTGGTTTAGGTCATTATTTTAATATAGATCCGGTTTGGGTACGCATACTTTTTATCTTATTGTTCTTCGCTTACGGTTTAAGCTTTGTAATTTACTTAATCCTTTGGGTTATTATTCCAAAAGCAGTTACAGTTGCCGATGTTTTAGAAATGAAAGGCGAGCCCGTAAACATATCAAACATTGAAAGACAGTTTCGTGAAGGTGCAGCAAATTCGTATCAGCAAATTCGTACAGCAGGAAGTTCGGTAGCCACTGTCTTACGCAGAATTATAGGTATCGTATTAATTGTTTTTGGTGTAATGGGAATTTTCGGGAGCTTCTTTACTCCGATAATTATGAACACCGATAAAGGTCATATTTTTAACGAATTTGTAAATTACGATGAAGCACAAACAGGCATACCGTTTTGGGGTTTAAGTTTAAGTTTGTTTGTAATGAGCGTCATTCCGTTTATCCTTTTACTTTTATTAGGAATTAGAATTTTAAGCTCGAAAGTTAAACACATTGGCTGGGTTTCAGGTATTTTAGGATTCTTCTGGTTGCTTTCTATCTTCATTTTCAGTTATGTAATGATCAATTTAGATATTCAAAAAGATAAAATAGAATCATTGTTTGAAGGTAATTTCGATACAAAAATGTCGAAAACCGATTTAAATTTGAACGATAAAGATACATTAAACATTATTTTTCAAAAAGATCAACGCATTTTCACTATAAATGATACCCTTACAGGAAAATACAAATACAGTGAAGTTGACGATATTTATGTGGAAGTTTTTGAATCGAACACAGGCAAAGCCTATATGGAAATTGAAGAAAAAGTTTTCAACAATAAAGATCTGAACCTTAAATCTTTAAGCAAATACAACATTCAAATTGAAGCAACGCAATTTAGTAACACATTAAATTATGATTATTCAATTAAAAGTGATACATTAGTGCTTTCAAATTCAGTTTTAACAACATTGAACGATTTTACAGAAGATTCAAAAGTACGAATCAAAGTTTATATAACAGAAAATCAGACTGTTAAAATAAACGGAAACGATAATCGCTACTTTTGGAATCAGCAGATTGATGAAGGTAAACATTATTACAAATTCAATAATACTGGAACATTACAGAAAACAAACAATACTATAAACTAAAACTCTTAAGGCTTATGTTTTACTTATTATTATTAATCGGACAAACTTTGATTGATCTTATTACAAGTTTATTCTAAAACAAAAACGCTTTCACAACGAAAGCGTTTTTTATTGCATAAAAAAATCCTTTTCAATTGAAAAGGATTTTTTTTACTCTACATAAATATTATGCATTCTTTTTAGCTTTTTTCTCTTTCATTAAATCAATTGCTCCACCGGTTGCCCAGTACATTACGAAACTGATAAGGAAAATCATTAACCAAAAACCCATGGTCATAATGGTTAAACCGATAATAAAAGCTATAAATTGTTGAAATTCAAACATGATTCCGGAATTTTGTGTGTATACAGTTACAAAGATATAACGAAACTTTAACTACCCAAACAAAATTCATAATTTCTTCTAAAAATTCTAACCTTAACTCAATTTACCGACAAATTTCACTATCTTTATTTATAATTATTATAAATAACAATTTATGGAATATAGAATTGAAACCGATACTATGGGCGAGGTAAAAGTGCCTGCCGATAAATATTGGGGTGCACAAACAGAACGTTCGCGCAATAACTTTAAAATTGGTAATGCCGCTTCAATGCCTTTAGAGATCATTAAAGGTTTCGCCTATTTAAAAAAAGCCGCAGCTTATGCAAATCATGATTTAGGAGTTTTATCAATTGAAAAAAGAGATGCAATTGCTACCGTTTGCGATGAAATTTTAGCCGACCAATTAAACAATCAGTTTCCTTTAGTAATCTGGCAAACAGGTTCCGGTACGCAATCTAACATGAATTTGAACGAAGTAATTGCCAATCGCGCTCAAGTTTTAGCAGGATTTAAAATTGGCGAAGGTGAACCGGTTTTAAAAGCGAACGATGATGTAAATAAATCGCAATCATCTAACGACACCTACCCTACCGGAATGCATATTGCGTCTTACAAAGCTGTTGTGGAAGTAACAATTCCGGGTGTTGAACAACTACGAGATACATTGGCAAAAAAGTCAGCCGAGTTTATGAATGTAGTAAAAATTGGTCGAACACACTTAATGGATGCGACTCCGTTAACGTTGGGTCAGGAATTATCGGGCTATGTTGCACAATTGAATTACGGAATAAAAGCGGTAAAAAACACGTTGAGCCATTTATCGGAAATTGCTTTAGGCGGCACCGCAGTTGGAACAGGCTTAAACACGCCGGCTGGTTACGATGTTTTGGTCGCAAAATATATTGCCGAATTTACAGGGCATCCGTTCATAACTGCCGAAAATAAATTCGAAGCTTTGGCAGCACACGATGCCATTGTAGAAACACACGGTGCCTTAAAGCAGTTGGCTGTTTCTCTTAATAAAATTTCAAACGATATCCGTATGTTGGCATCAGGTCCGCGTTCAGGAATTGGGGAAATATTAATTCCTGAAAACGAACCGGGATCATCAATTATGCCGGGAAAAGTAAATCCTACACAGTGCGAAGCACTTACAATGGTTGCCGCGCAAGTTATGGGTAACGATGTGGCTATTACAATTGGTGGAACACAAGGTCATTACGAATTAAACGTTTTTAAGCCTTTAATGGCAGCTAACTTCTTGCAATCGGCTCGTTTATTAGGCGATGCGTGTGTATCATTTGACGAACATTGTGCACAAGGAATTGAACCAAATTACCATCGAATAAAAGAATTAGTTGATAATTCGTTAATGCTTGTTACTGCCTTAAACACCAAAATAGGATATTACAAAGCAGCAGAAATTGCACAAACCGCACACAAAAATAATTCTACTTTAAAAGAAACCGCAATTGCCTTAGGCTATGTAACTGCCAAAGAATTTGACGAATGGGTAAAACCCGAAGAAATGGTAGGTAGTTTGAAGTAATTTAAATTTAGCATTAAAAACAAATAACAGCCCTTAATTATCAATTTAAGGACTGTTTTCTTTTTAAGATCAAAGGATCATATCAGATAGTTTAAATTGTATCAAAAAATAGTTTTAAATTTGCAACATCAATAAAAAGTCAATTAACGACTTTAATTTTTTATGGAAATATTCGAACTTTATTCTATATACAATCAATGTAACGGCGTAAGTACCGATACACGAAACATCACAGAAAACAGTCTATTCTTTGCATTAAAAGGAGAAAATTTTAATGCAAACAATTTTGTATTACAAGCGTTAGAAAATGGAGCTACATTTGCTGTGGTTGATGATAAAAATTTAAAGAAATTAGAAAACAACAAAATAATTGTTGTAGACGATGTTCTTAAAACGCTGCAAGATTTAGCTGCTTTTCATAGGTTTCATATCGGTTTACCGATTATAGCCTTAACAGGAAGCAACGGAAAAACAACCAGCAAAGAATTATTGCATGCGGTTTTAAGCACAAAATACAATACTATTGCAACTATGGGAAATTTGAATAATCACATAGGTGTTCCGTTGACATTGTTGCGTATTACAGAAGATACCGATTTGGCGATTATTGAAATGGGCGCCAATCATCAAAAAGAAATCGAACTTTTATGTTCAATTGCTCAACCCGATTTTGGTTTTATTACAAATTTTGGTCGCGCACATTTGGAAGGTTTTGGTGGAATTGAAGGTGTTATAAAAGGCAAGAGCGAAATGTATGATTACCTACAAACTAATAACAAAACCATATTTGTAAATTTCGATGATGCTATTCAAACAGATAAAACTGCAAACAGTACTCGTTTTGGATTTTCAATAGAAAATAATTCGTTGGCAAACATTCAAATTACAAATGCGAATGCACAACCAATGGCAACGGTTGAATTAAATGGTATTGAGATAAAGTCAAACCTTACCGGATTGTACAACATTCCAAACATTGCATTTGCAGTCACAATCGGTCAATATTTAAATATTTCTTTAGAAAATATAAAAGAATCTATAGAAAACTATACTCCGCAAAACAACCGTTCGCAATGGACAAAAATAAACGATAAAAATATTTTATTAGATGCCTACAATGCAAATCCAAGCAGCATGCAGGTTGCAATAGAAAATTTCAATCAGTTAGAAAATCCTTCTAAATTAATGATCTTGGGAGATATGTTCGAATTAGGAAACGAATCCGATAAAGAACATTTACACA
>Ga0213829_1001118_pt1 | contig 20407 bp, 19 predicted proteins | sample MC6MC0896MG_FD_180665 | JGI IMG/M metagenome (GOLD analysis project Ga0213829, IMG submission 180665) | Enriched soil aggregate microbial communities from Iowa State University, Ames, United States - MC6-MC0896-MG | ecosystem: Environmental > Terrestrial > Soil > Unclassified | place: USA: Iowa...
ATTTCGACTGTTTCCCTTGGGAACGGGGCGCACTTTAATGGGAGAAGAGTTACGTGTCAACAACGGATCTGAAAAAATTTCTGCTGTACTTACAGATACTTGCGGCACAAGCACGAGATACCACGGTTCTTCGGGGTCTACGGGGGTCAGTTTTTCCCCGACGCCTTCGGCAAAAGCCGCGTGGCCGCGCACGAAAACCGGGACGTCCGCACCCAGCGCCAGGCCCAGAGTGGCCAGCCGATCCTCATCCCAGCCCAGTTGCCAGAGATGGTTCAAGCCGAGCAAGGTCGTCGCGGCATTGGAGCTGCCGCCACCGATTCCACCGCCCATGGGCAGGATTTTTTCGATCCAGATGTCGATGCCGAGCGAACAGCCGGATTGCGCCTGAAGTTTTTTTGCCGCCCGCACGATCAGATTGCTGTCGTGCGGTACGCCTTCGAATTCGGTGTGCAGGCGAATCACGCCATCGTCGCGCACGGCAAAGGTGATTTCATCGCCGTAATCGAGAAACTGAAAAATGGTCTGCAACTCGTGGTAACCGTCTTCACGACGACCGAGGATGTGCAGCATCAGGTTGAGTTTGGCCGGGGAGGGCAGCGTCAAGCGCGGTGCAGTCATGGTCATTGCCCCAGTTTGCGAGGTTGCCATTCCTTGATCACCAGCGTGACGTCAAGGTCGGTGCCATGCAATTTGATGCGCTCGGGCAGCCAATAGCCGTTTTGCTCGGCGTAACTGAGGTACTCCACCTGCCAGCCATCCTGTTCGAGATTGGCCAGGCGGCTGTCGGTGTCCAGGGTCAGGCGACTCTTGCTGTCCGGCGCCGGAAGCCCGCGCACCCACCAGGCCAGATTGGACACCGGCAATTTCCAGCCAAGCTGTTCTTCGAGCAGCGCTTCCGGAGACGTCGCGTCATAACGGCCCTGGTTGGCGACTTCCAGGGAGACCCTGCCGGGGCGACCGGTCAAGCGAGCCGCGCCGCGACCCAGGGGGCCGGAAAGGCGGATGTCGTAGTAATCCTGGCGCTGCAACCAGAACAAGGTACCGCTGCCGGAATCCTTGGGCGCGCGGATGCCGATCTTGCCGTTGATCTGCCAGCCATCAAGCGCCGTGAGTTGCTGTTTGTACTCGCGCCATTGGGCCGGGTTGCCTTGACCCTGGACCGATTCGCGGGCACCGAAGCCCGCGCAACCGGCGAGCAGGGCGATGAAGCTGAAAACGATGAGGTGGCGCATGAACATAAGTTTAAAGAGTCTCTGATCCGGTCAGGCGCTTGATGGTGCTGCGCAGGATAGGGCTGTCGGGCTGCTCCTTGAGGAACTTGCCCCAGATTTGCCTGGCTTCGCGTTGCTTGCCGTTGGCCCACAGGACCTCGCCCAGGTGAGCGGCGACTTCCTGGTCGGGGAAACGCTCCAGGGCCAGGCGCAAGTAACGTTCGGCCTCATCGAGATTGCCCAGGCGGTAATTCACCCAGCCGAGGCTGTCGAGCACCGCCGGGTCTTCCGGATTGATCTGGTGCGCCTGTTCGATCAGGGCCTTGGCTTCGGCGTAACGCGTCGTACGGTCGGACAGGGTATAACCGAGGGCGTTCAGTGCCATCGCATTGTCCGGATCGCGCTTGATGATCAGCCGCAGGTCTTTTTCCATCTGCGCCAGGTCATTGCGTTTTTCCGCCTGCATGGCGCGGGTGTACAGCAGATTCAAGTCGTCCGGGTATTGCTGCAAGGCTTGCTGCAAGACTTTCCAGGCCTTGTCCTCCTGTTTGTTGGCGGACAGGGTTTCGGCTTCGATCAAATACAACTGAATGACGTAATCGGGCTGCTCATCGCGCTCTGCCGCCAGGCGGCGCTGGGCTTCGGCGGTCTTGCCGTTGTCGATCAGGATGTCGGCCTGGCGCAACTGTGCAGGCAGGTAATCGTTACCCGGCCTGACCTGGGCGTACTCGGCCAGTGCGCCCTGAGGGTCGTTGCGCTCTTCAGCGATGCGGCCGAGGTTCAAGTGAGCCGAATCGACATGGCTGTCCCGGGCGATCAGGTCTTCCAGATACCCCTTGGCCTCGTCCCAGGCCTTGGCTTCCAGGCACACCAGTGCCAGCGAATAACGCAGTTCGTCGTCTTCCGGGTACTGCTGAACCAGGCTGGAGAACTCGACTTTGGCGTCGTCCATGCGGTCCTGTTCCACCAGCATGCGCGCGTAAGTCAGGCGCAGGCGTTTGTCGTCCGGGTACTGCTTGATGCTTTTTTTCAGCAGCGGCAAGGCTTCATCGCCACGCTCGAGCGATTGCAGCAGGCGTGCGCGCAGCAGGATCGGAGCAATTTCGCCCTCGTCCGGGGGATTGTCTTCCAGCAGGCCCAGCGCGCCCTTGGCGTCACCGTCCTGTTGCAGCAGCAGAGCCTTGCCGAAAATCAGCTGGCTGTTGCTCGGGTGTCGCTGCAGCAGGCGGTCGAAGCTTTTCATCAGGCCGTTGCGCGTGTCCTGATCGGTATCGGCCGCGGACAGGGCGAGGAAGTCGAAATGCGTGTCGCCCTTGCCTTGCAGGACTTTCTCCATGTAAGCCATCGAATCGTCATAACGCCCGGCGCGAGCCAGCTGCACCGCGGCGGCCCGTTGCGCTTCGAGGTCGTCCGGGGCGTTTTTCGCCCAGATCAGCGCGGTGTCCAGCGCGGCCTGATCGGCACCCAGATACTCGGCGATACGAAATGCCCGCTCGGAAATGCCCGGATCCTGGGTATTGATCGCCTGGGTCACGTAGTTGTCCAGGGCAATGTCGAAGCGATTGCGCTGGCCAGCCAGTTCGGCGCTCAACAGGCTGAAGACGGTATCTTCGCTGAATGAGCTGTAAACCTTGGGCTTTTCAGGGGCCGGGGTGCTGTCTTCGACCGGCGGGGTACCGTCCGGCGAAACGGGTGCCAAAGCCTGGCAGCCGCTGAGGAAGGCAAGAGCGAGGAGCAACGCGGAAGATCTATTCATATAGGAGGAGGACGACTAACCTGCGGTCGGATCATCATGACACAAGCCTTCGGCCAAACATAACCGCCTGCCCATTTTCCCCTGTACACCGTTCCCATGTGCACCGATCCCCTGTAGGAGCTGGCTTGCCAGCGAAGAGGCCATCCAGTTCAACATCTATGTTGACTGTTACGCCGCCTTCGCTGGCAAGCCAGCTCCTACAAGGGGGGGGGCGGCGGCGAGGCAACGAACGTCTGTAAACGAGAAGCGCTCGCACGCCTGGCTATCGCCTGCCGGGCCAATAGAGATCGAGTAGTTGTTCTCGTTGTGTCGAAGTAGGACAATTGCCGGCTTCACGTCACCATCAGCGACCTTGAATGGCCTTCCTTGCACTCGGTATCAATCACAAGACTGCCTCGGTAGACGTCCGCGAGCGCGTGGCCTTTACCCCTGAGCAGCTGGTGGAGGCCTTGCAGCAGCTCTGCCGACTCACAGACAGCCGCGAAGCTGCGATCCTCTCCACCTGCAATCGCAGTGAACTCTATATAGAGCAGGATCACCTTTCGGCTGACATCGTATTGCGCTGGCTGGCCGATTATCATCATTTGAGCCTCGATGAACTGCGCGCGAGCGCTTATGTGCACGAAGATGATGCGGCAGTTCGCCACATGATGCGGGTGGCCTCCGGGCTCGATTCGCTGGTGTTGGGCGAACCGCAGATTCTCGGTCAGATGAAATCCGCCTACGCCGTGGCCCGCGAAGCCGGCACCATCGGTCCGTTGCTCGGGCGGCTGTTCCAGGCCACGTTCAATGCGGCCAAGCAAGTGCGCACCGACACCGCCATCGGTGAGAACCCGGTGTCCGTGGCATTTGCCGCGGTCAGCCTGGCCAAACAGATTTTCAGCGACCTGCAACGCAGCCAGGCCTTGTTGATTGGCGCCGGCGAGACAATCACCCTGGTCGCCCGCCATCTGCATGAGTTGGGGGTCAAGCGCATCGTGGTCGCCAACCGGACGCTGGAGCGCGCGAGCATCCTGGCCGAGCAGTTCGGCGCCCACGCCGTGTTGCTTTCGGATATCCCGGCGGAACTGGTGCGCAGCGACATCGTCATCAGTTCCACCGCGAGCCAGTTGCCGATCCTCGGCAAGGGGGCCGTGGAAAGCGCCTTGAAACTGCGCAAGCACAAACCGATCTTCATGGTGGACATCGCCGTACCTCGGGATATCGAGCCGGAAGTCGGCGAACTGGACGACGTTTACCTGTATAGCGTCGACGATCTCCACGAAGTGGTCGCCGAAAACCTCAAGAGTCGTCAGGGTGCAGCCCAGGCGGCGGAAGAGATGGTCTTGATCGGTGCCGAAGACTTCATGGTCCGCCTGCGCGAACTGGCCGCGGTGGATGTGCTCAAGGCCTATCGTCAACAAAGCGAGCGCCTGCGTGATGAAGAATTGCTCAAGGCCCAGCGGATGCTGGCCAACGGTAGCAGCGCCGAAGACGTGTTGGTGCAACTGGCGCGGGGCCTGACCAATAAGCTCTTGCATGCCCCGAGCGTGCAATTGAAAAAGCTCTCTGCCGAAGGCCGCCTCGATGCGCTGGCCATGGCCCAGGAACTCTTTGCCCTCGGTGAGGGCTCATCGGATAGCTTTTCGGATAAGAAACCGCAATGAAAGCGTCACTGCTCAATAAGCTGGACATCCTCCAGGACCGTTTCGAGGAATTGACTGCCTTGCTTGGCGATGGCGAGGTCATTTCCGATCAGAGCAAATTCCGCACGTATTCCAAGGAATATGCGGAAATCGAGCCGATTGTCGAGACCTATAAACAGTTGCTCAAAGTGCAAGGCGACCTCGAAGGCGCACAGGCACTGCTCAAGGACAACGATCCGGACATGCGCGAAATGGCCGTGGAAGAAGTCCGCGAAGCCAAAGAGCAACTGATCGAAATCGAAGCCAGGCTGCAACGCATGCTGCTGCCCAAGGATCCGAACGACGGCCGTAACGTGTTCCTCGAAATCCGCGCCGGCACCGGCGGCGACGAAGCGGCGATTTTCTCCGGCGACCTGTTCCGCATGTATTCGCGTTACGCCGAGCGGCGAGGCTGGCGCGTGGAAATTCTTTCGGAGAACATCGGCGAACACGGCGGCTTCAAAGAAGTCATCGCCCGGGTCGAAGGCGATAACGTCTATGGCAAGTTGAAATTCGAATCCGGTGCACACCGCGTGCAAAGGGTGCCAGCCACTGAATCCCAGGGGCGTATCCACACCTCGGCCTGCACCGTGGCGGTATTGCCCGAGCCGGACGAGCAGGAAGCGATCGAGATCAACCCGTCCGATTTGCGGATTGATACCTACAAGTCTTCCGGTGCCGGCGGTCAGCACGTCAACAAGACCGATTCGGCGATCCGCATCACCCACTTGCCATCCGGCATTGTCGTCGAGTGCCAGGAAGAACGTTCCCAGCACAAGAACCGCGCCCGGGCGATGTCCTGGCTGTCGGCCAAGCTCAACGATCAGCAGGCCAGCGCCGCCGCCAATGCCATTGCCAGCGAGCGTAAATTGCTGGTGGGTTCGGGCGATCGCTCCGAGCGGATCCGCACCTACAACTTTGCCCAGGGCAGGGTCACCGACCACCGGGTCAACCTGACGCTGTATTCCCTCGACGAAATCCTCGCAGGTGGTGTCGATGCGGTGATCGAGCCGTTGTTGGCCGAGTACCAGGCCGATCAACTGGCGGCCATAGGTGAGTAAATGACGATCATTGCCAGTTTGTTGCGTGCCGCCGAATTGCCCGACTCGCCCACTGCGCGTCTGGATGCGGAATTGCTGCTGGCTGCTGCCTTGGGCAAATCCCGCAGTTTCCTGCACACCTGGCCGGAGCGCATTGTCCCGAGCGAAGCTGCATTGACCTTTGCCGGTTTTTTGCAGCGTCGTCGCGGCGGAGAGCCGGTGGCGTACATTCTTGGCCAGCAAGGTTTCTGGACGCTCGATCTGGAAGTGGCGCCGCACACGCTGATCCCGCGGCCGGACACCGAGCTGCTGGTGGAAGCCGCACTGCAATTGCTGCCGGCGACCCCTGCCAGGGTGCTCGACCTGGGCACCGGCAGCGGCGCCATTGCCCTGGCCCTGGCCAGCGAGCGTCCGGCGTGGAAGGTCACGGCCGTCGATCGCGTGCTCGAAGCCGTGGCCCTGGCCGAGCGCAACCGGCAGCGCCTGCACCTGAACAACGCCACGGTACTGAGCAGTCATTGGTTCAGCGCGCTGCAAGGCCAGCGCTTTGAGCTGATCATCAGCAACCCGCCTTACATCGCGTCCACCGATCCGCATCTGGTCGAGGGCGACGTCCGCTTCGAACCGGCCAGTGCCCTGGTGGCCGGTGTCGACGGGCTCGACGACCTGCGTCTGATCGTCGCCCAGGCGCCGGATTTCCTTGAAACGGGTGGCTGGCTGATGCTCGAACATGGTTATGATCAAGCCGCTGCGGTGCGCGATCTACTGATCGCCCGCGGTTTTGAACAGGTCCACAGCCGCGCCGATCTGGGCGGTCACGAACGTATCAGTCTGGGGCGCCTGCCGTGCTGAATGACCAGGAATTGTTGCGCTACAGTCGGCAGATTCTGTTGCAACACGTCGACATCGACGGTCAGTTGCGACTCAAGGAAAGCCGCGTGTTGATCGTCGGCCTTGGCGGTCTTGGCTCGCCAGTGGCGCTGTACCTGGCCGCGGCCGGGGTCGGTGAACTGCATCTGGCAGACTTCGACAGCGTCGACCTGACCAACCTGCAACGCCAGATCATCCACGACACGGACAGTGTCGGGGTCGGCAAGGTCGACTCGGCCGTCCGCCGTCTAGGCGCGATCAACCCCGAGATTCGGTTGATCGCCCATCGCGCGGCGCTGGACGAAGATTCCCTGGCCGCCGCCGTGGGCGCCGTGGACCTGGTGTTGGACTGCTCGGATAATTTCTCCACCCGTGAAGCGGTCAATGCCGCCTGTGTTGTTGCGCGCAAGCCGTTGGTCAGCGGAGCGGCGATTCGTCTCGAAGGGCAATTGTCGGTGTTCGATCCACGCCGTCCGGACAGTCCGTGTTACCACTGTTTATACGGGCACGGCAGCGAGGCCGAACTGACGTGCAGCGAAGCCGGCGTGCTCGGGCCGCTGGTTGGCCTGGTGGGCAGCCTCCAGGCGCTGGAAGCCATGAAACTGTTGGTGGGTTTTGGCGAGCCGCTGGTGGGGCGTCTGTTGTTGATCGATGCCTTGGGTACACGCTTTCGCGAGCTGCGGGTCAAGCGAGATCCTGGTTGCAGCGTCTGTGGTACTGCCCATGCGTGAAGCGCCCATCGGCGTGTTCGACTCCGGTGTCGGTGGGCTGTCGGTGCTGGCCGAGATCCAGCGTCTGCTGCCCAATGAGTCACTGCTGTACGTTGCCGATTGCGGGAATGTTCCCTACGGCGAAAAAACCCCGGAATTCATCCGCCACCGTTGCAGTGTCATGGCCGAATTTTTTCAGCAACAGGGTGCCAAGGCCTTGGTGCTGGCGTGCAACACGGCCACCGTCGCCGGTGTTGCGGATTTGCGGCGCGATTATCCCCAATGGCCGATTGTCGGCATGGAGCCGGCGGTCAAGCCCGCCGCCGCGGCCACCCGCAGTGGCGTGGTCGGGGTCCTGGCTACCACCGGCACCTTGCAGAGCGCCAAATTTGCCGCGTTGCTCGATCGCTTCGCCACGGATGTGCGGGTGATCACCCAGCCGTGTCCCGGGCTCGTGGAGCTGATTGAAAACGGTGACCTGCACAGTCCCGCCCTGCGTGAGTTGCTGGCCAGGTATGTCGGGCCGCTGCTTGCCGCCGGTTGCGACACGATAATTCTCGGCTGCACGCATTACCCCTTCCTAAAGCCGTTGCTAAAGCAGATGATCCCGGAAGACATCAGTTTGATCGACACCGGTGCCGCGGTGGCACGGCAACTACAGCGTTTGCTGACTGAGCGCGAATTGCTGGCCGATGGGGCTGGTCATGCTGCGCAATTCTGGACGAGTGCCGATCCGGAGCATTTCAGAAATATCTTGCCGATGTTGTGGAATACTTCGGGCATTGTGCGAAGCTTCAACAAATAGATAAATCTTGAGAAAGCGGGTAATTGGGGTGAACTTCTGATTAAACGACGATTTCTATAGTTTTAGTTCTATTGCGAGCTACAAAAAAACCACACGAAAATCGTTCGGAAAAGGATGTTTCTAATGAAGCGACTATTCTGCTTGGCCGCGATTGCGGCCGCACTCATGGGGCACACTTTTACCGCTCAGGCGGCAGGCGTGGAGTTCGCGGTCGGTCAGACCAGCGAGTCGACCATGACCTATCGGCTGGGCATGCAATTCGACTGGGACAAGAGCTGGCTGCAAAGTGACATCGGTCGTTTGACCGGTTACTGGAGTGGCGCCTACACCTATTGGGAAGGCGACAAGAGTTCCAGCAACCACAGCCTGTCGTTCTCGCCGGTATTGGTTTACGAATTTGCCGGACAGAACGTCAAGCCGTACGTGGAATTGGGCGTTGGCATAGCGGCGTTCGCCAATACCGAAGTCGAAAACAACCAGCTCGGCAGTGCATTCCAGTTTGAAGACCGGTTTGGCTTCGGCCTGCGCTTTGCGGGCGGACATGAAGTCGGGATTCGTGCGACGCACTACTCCAATGCCGGGATCAGCAGCCCGAACGACGGCGTGGAAAGCTACGCGCTGCACTACACGATGCCGCTGTAATCTTCGGTGCTGGTCTTGTAGGAGCTGGCTTGCCAGCGAAGGCGGTGGGTCAGTTAATACATGTGTCGACTGACACACCGCTTTCGCTGGCAAGTCGGATCGCCGCACCGCAGCTCCTACAGGTCTTCGATGATTTTGATTCAACGGTACGCCGTAGTAATCCCCTGGCGCTCTTCGATGCATTCCGGCGCCCCCATCTCGAATTCGCGACAGATCAACGGGCGTTTTTCATAGATGGTGCACATCATCGTGTTGCGATCCAGCGCGGCGCACCAGCCGTCATCCAGACGCAGCATGACTTCCCCGCCCCAATCGTCGGTGTCGATAAATCGCTCGGGCACACCGGTGTCGGTGATCAGCATCACTTCGAGCTGGCAGCAGCACGCGGCGCAAGTCGAGCAAGTGACCGCTGGTTCGGCGATTTGGATGTGGGGAATGGTCTTCATGGGGCGCAGTGTAAGGCAGCGGGACGGTGCTGTGTGAAAGGCCTGACGGACGCTGGGGCGCATTGACGCACAGCAGGCTGAGCCATTGACCGCCTTCGTGAGGCTGGGATCATCCGCCGCAGGGGTGCTCTGCTGCGCAAGCGGGCAGTGTCACAATGTTTCCCCGAGCGAGCGGGCAACGCGCAACGCGCTGATTACGCCGTCCTCATGGGAACCGCTGGCCCAATAGGCGCCGCAGAAGTAAGTGTGGTGCGCGCCGTTCAATTCTTCCCAGCGTTCCTGGGCGGCGACGGCTGCCAGGCTGAATTGCGGGTGGGCATACGTGTATTGGGCGAGCACCTTGAACGGACTGATGCCGGCACTTTGATTGAGGCTGACACAGAAGGTCGTGTCGCTCTGGATGCCCTGCACAATATTCATATCATAGGTAACAGCCGCCCGCGTGTGACCGGGGCCGCCGAGGCGATAATTGCAACCGGCCCAGGCCAGCTTTTGCTCCGGCAGCACACGTGTGTCGGTATGCAGCACGACTTCATTGTCAGCGTAGGGCAGGGCACCGAGGATCGATTGTTCGGCGTCGCTGGGCCTTTCCAGCAGTTTCAGTGCCTGATCGCTATGACATGCGAGCACCACTTTATCGAATCGCTCGCTGCCGGCGGGACTGTGGATAATGACGCCATCCCCATCGCGTTCGACCTTATTGACCGGGGAATTGAGCCTGATCTTTCGTTTAAAGCTCGCCGTCAATGGTGCGATATAGGCGTTCGAACCCCCTTCGATCACGCACCAGGGTCGGCGATTTTCAGCGGACAGAAGACCATGGTTATTGAAGAACCTGACGAATGTCCGCATTGGAAAACCGAGGATGTCAGCCATGGACATCGACCAGATCGCGGCCCCCATCGGCACGATGTAGTGCAGGATGAACCGCTCGCCATAGCCACCCGCTTGCAAATAGTCATTCAGCGTAGTGTCTGCCGCGATTCGCCCTTCGATCAGGTCGCGTTGTGCCACTTTATTGAAGCGCGAGACGTCCCGCAGCATGCCCCAGAACCCTGGTGACAACAGATTGCGGCGCTGGGAAAACAGGCTGTTGAGGTTGTTGCTGTTGTACCAGAGGCCAGTGTCCGGGTCGGTGACTGAAAAACTCATTGGCGTCGGCTTGAAAGCCACGCCAAGTTGTCCCAGCAGACGAATGAAATTCGGATAGGCCCAGTCGTTGAACGCCATGAAGCCGGTGTCCACCGAATAGCTTTGGCCATCGACTGTCACGTCTACGGTGTGGGTATGACCGCCGACCCGGTCGCTGGCCTCGAACAGGCTGATTTCGTGGTTACGGTTGAGCAGGTAGGCGCTGGTCAGCCCCGAAATGCCGCTGCCAACGATGGCGATCTTCACGGCTGATCCTTGATCGGCGGCTGGCCACCTATCATGCGTTTACCGATTGCCAGTTTCCCGCTGTCGGGTATTTTCGACAGCGGCCAGAGTTCGGCCATGAACAGCGCAGGCAGGGCTATCTCCGGGGGGCGGCGCTTGAGTTCTTCGAAGATATGCCGCGCGGCTTTATCCACAGGCCAGGAGAGGCGGGACGGCACGTCGTTGTTCGCGGCCGGCGGTGTGTCGACGAAGCCCGGGCTGACCATGGTGACTTCGATGCCGTCCGGCGCCAGATCGAGGCGCAAGGACTCGAACAAATACCGCAAGCCGGCTTTCGACGTGCCATGGGCTTCGGCCCGGGGCAGCGGCAGATAGGTTGCCGAGCTAGCCATCCCCACCATATGCGGCGCAGTTCCGGCCCGTAGCAAGGGCACGGCAGCTTCGATGCAATAACTGCTGGCGAGCAGGTTAGTGCGTACGACATGCTCAATGATAGAAGCGTCCAACTGCCTGGCGTCGACATACTCGCAGGTGCCGGCATTCAGGATCACCGAATCCAGCGAGCCCCACTCCTGGGTAATCCGCTCGCCGATTTCGCGCACGGTCTGGCTGTTGGTCAGGTCGCCGGCCATCACCATCACCTGCCCTGGATAGCGCTTGGACAGAACTTTCAACGGTGCCGCCAAACGTGAACTGACCGCCAGGTGCGCGCCGGTTTTCAGTATTTCTTCGGCCAACGCCGCGCCAATACCGTTGCTGGCACCGGTCAGCCAATAGCGTCGTTGAAGTGTATCGCTCATCCCATGCTCCTTTTCAGCCAGGCACACGACTGGCCCAATACGGGTAGATGTTCATAAATTAGTGCCCGGGCATCGAAGTAATCCCGATGGCAATGTGCTTTCTGGCGCAGGAGGTCACTCATCCCCGCCTCCTGCGTTCTGCCGCGACGGTAGGTTTTTGAACGCCAGCAGCGCTCGCTTGCGGGATTCACTTAGATTGACGATCGGCGACGGATAACCTGCCACACCAAACAACCCGCCGAGATTTGCCGGGTTGTGCACTGCTTTTTTGCTCAGTCCGGCCAGTTCCGGCAGCCAATGCTTGATGAATACGCCCTCGGCATCAAATTTTTCCGACTGGCTCAACGGGTTGAAAATCCGGAAATACGGGGCGGAATCGGTGCCGGTGGAAGAACTCCACTGCCAGCCGCCGTTGTTGGCCGCAAGGTCGCCATCGATCAGGTGGCGCATGAAAAAGCGTTCGCCTTCGCGCCAGTCGATCAGCAGGTTCTTGGTCAGGAACATCGCCACTACCATGCGCAGACGGTTGTGCATCCAGCCGGTTTCAAGCAATTGGCGCATGGCCGCATCGATGATGGGCAGGCCGGTGCGGGCTTGCTGCCAGGCCAGTAGTTCTTCAGGCGCATCGCGCCAGGCCAGGGTCTCGGTTTCCGGGCGAAAGGCACGGTGACGGGACACCCGTGGGTAACCCACCAGAATGTGTTTGTAGAATTCGCGCCACAACAATTCATTGATCCAGGTGACGGCGCCCAAATTGCCACTTTCAAACTCACCCTGATTGGTTTGCAGGGCCGCATGCAGGCATTGTCGAGGGGATATCACCCCTGCAGCGAGGTAGGCCGACAGTTGACTGGTGCCGGGTTTGGCCGGGAAGTCCCGCTCGATTTGGTAGTAGTCGATCTGCGCATCGGTGAACGTGTCGAGGCGGCGCCTCGCTTCGCCTTCACCGGCCGGCCAGAGGGCGCGCAAGCTGGCGCCGGGCGTTTCGAAACCCTCGATGTTGGCGGGGATCTGGTCCGGTTCGATGCTCACTGGCGCTTGCACTTTTGGGGCGCTCACCAGGCCTGGAAGCGCATGATGCAGACGTTCATGGCACACCTTGCGAAACTGGCTGAACACCTGGAAATACGTGCCGGTCCTGGTCAGGACACTCCCGGGTTTGAACAACAACTGGTCGAGATAGCTGTAAAACCCGATCCCCTGGGTCTTCAGCGCGTCAGTCACCGCCAGGTCCCGGCGGGTTTCATGAATGCCGTATTCCTCGTTGACGTGTACGGCTTCAATCGCCAGCTGCTGACAAAGCTCGATCAACACATTCGGAGCGTCATCCCAGCGGGGTGCCTGGCGGATCAGCAAGGGAATATTCAGTTCGCTCAGCGCGCGGCTCAACTCGCTCAGGTTGCGCAGCCAGAAATCCACTTTGCACGGCGCATCGTCGTGCTCTCGCCATTGTTCGGGGCTCAGCAGATACACCGCTACGCTCGGACCCCGCGCTGCGGCGGCCGAGAGGGCGGTGTTGTCATGTACACGCAAGTCGCTGCGCAGCCAGATCAATTGCATGGTGGTGTCCTTAAATGAGCCCGCGCTGGAGCAGATCCTGGTGAGCCGATAAGGGATCTATCGCCAGGAACACGTCAGCAATTTCGGTGGCTCTTGCGGACAATTCGGTGTGGTGGATGCACACCGTGGGTCCTGCAATCATTTTTGGGCAACTGAGGCTATTCAAAAGTTTCGTCAGCTGCAAAAGGTTCATGGCTTTGCTGGAATACAGCAGTACGCCGCGTGCTTTCAGGTGATCGACCGCCAGTGCGAGTTCGCCGGGAGGCAGTGGCCAATCGAACACCTCCACCGGGCAATCGGCGCTGCTGATCAACCAGGCGGTGAGCCACAGGTGTGGTTCCAGCGGCAAGTCCGAGTGATTGATCAACAGCAGCGGCGCGCTACGCAACTGCCGGTTGTTATGGTAGATGCGAGCGCCGAACTTGCTGCGTAGCCAGGAAAAGCAAAACACTCGCTCCATCTGCGCGCCGAACTGGCCTTGCCAGCGTTGTTCCAGCTCCGCCAGCAACGGCATCAGCAATTGCTCGCACACGATTCGTGGTGGATACAGCGCCATGGCCTGGTTGACGGTGTCATCGAGGGTGCGTTCGCTCAGGTGAGTCACCGCGTGCAGCAGGGTGTGGCGCAGCACATGCCAATCGTTTTCGACCGATTCGGTAAAGGCCTGTGGGGTGTCGAGCAGTTGCTTGACCTGGCTGACGGCAACGCCGCGATCGAGCCAGGTAAGAATCGTCAGAATGCGTTGAACATGCTCGGCGCGGAACAGCCGATGCCCCTTGGGCGTTCGTTGCGGCACGATCAGGCCATAACGCCGCTCCCAGGCGCGCAAGGTCACGGCGTTGACGCCGGTCTGGCGGGCCACCTCACGGATGGGCAGCCAGCCTTCATCGAGTGCCTTTGCGAAGTCGGCGCCCGCGTCTGCGCTGGCGTCGGTGTCGAGTGGGGTTTTCATCAGATCGCGTTTCGCAGGCTAAGGTTTTCCGGATGCGGTTGCAGGTAAACCTGCTGCGCGATGTAGGGATCCGGATGCTGGCGAAAATAGTGTTTGAGCAGCGTCAGCGGCACCACCAGCGGCACGATGCCTTGACGGTACTGGCCGATGACGTGCTGCATTTCCTGCTTGTCTTCAGCGCTGATCGCTTGTTTCAAATAACCACTGATGTGCTGCAAGACATTGGTGTGGGTGCGGCGCGTGGCGCATTTTTTCAAGGCGGCCATCAGTTCGCTGAAATAGCGTGGCCCCAGTTCGCCGGGGTCGGTCCGGCCCATGTTGCCCAGCAGATTGCCCAAGGTTTTGTACTGCACCGGGTTGTGGGCCATCAGCAGGTACTTGTAGCGCGAGTGAAAGTCCGTGAGACCCTGTCGGGTCAGGCCTGTTTGCCGCAACTGCTGCCAGGCGCTGTAGGCGAATACGCGGGTCAGGAAGTTTTCCCGCAAGACCGGGTCGTTGAGTCGCCCGTCTTCTTCCACTGGCAAATCCGGATGCCGGGCGCAAAAAGCCTGGGCGTAGATACCGCGACCACCGCCGTCCACTGGCGCCCCGTTGGCGTGGTAGACCTTGACCCGCTCCAGTCCGCATGAGGGGGATTTCTGCATGAAGATGTAGCCGCAGACATCGCTGAGCTCGGCCGCCATTTGTCGGCCGTAGTCAGCCAGTGGCCGAGTGACGTTGAGAGCGGGATCGACTGTGCCGATGGCATCGGGCTCCTCGGGGCTACCCACCAGGCGGATGGGTTGGCGCGGAATGCCGAGGCCGATGGCGACTTCCGGACACACCGGGACGAAATCGAAGTAGTCGGTGAGGGTGTGGCTGCACAGCCGCGATTGCTTGTGCCCGCCATTGAAGCGGACCTCGGCACCCATCAGGCAGGCGCTGATGGCGATTTTAGGTTTCACGGTGGGATGGGGCATCGGTGCACCTCGAATCCAGACTTGTACAGAATTGTTATTCTGTACAACATGACTTCATCATAGATTCAAAGGTGTACAAGTCAAATTATTTGTATAGGTTTTCCGCTTGTCAGCACATCTCCTGTAGGAGCCGGCTTGCCGGCGAAGGCGTCTTCATGGGCGGTGCAAGGCTTGAGGCTGCCTTCGCTGCGGTGCGGCGATCCGACAAGCCAGCTCCTACAGAAAATCAAAAGCGTTCACTGCAGATGTGCATGTAAACGGCGGGCAGCTTCCTGACCACTGAGCCAGGCTCCTTCGACCCGTCCGGAGAGGCACCAGTCGCCGCACACGTAAAGACCCAGATCGGCATCGGCCAGCACGCCCCATTCATGGCTGGTGGCGGGGCGGGCGTAGAGCCAGCGATGGGCAAGGCTGAAGGTTGGAGCGGGCATGGCGTCATGCAGCAATTCGGCGAATGCGCCATGCAATTGCTCGATCACCGCTTCCTTGGACAGGTCGATATGCTGCCGGCTCCAGGCACTGGTGGCATGCAGGACCCAAGTGTCCAGGGTGTTGTCGCGCCCGGGTTTGCTGCGGTTGCGGGCCAGCCAGTCGAGCGGGCTGTCCTGCACGAAGCAGCCTTCCATGGGCGTATCCAGCGGCGTTTCGAAAGCCAGTGCGACAGCCCAGGTCGGGTCCATCTTCACCCCGGCGGCGGCCCCGGCCAGCTTCGGCGCGGAAGCCAGCAGCGCGGTGGCCTGTGGCGCTGGCGTGGCGATCACCACATGGCCGAACGGACCGTGGGTGAAGCCTTCGGCATCCTGCAGGTGCCAGTGCTCTTCGCCACGATAGACCTCGGTGATCCGGCAGGCGAACTGCACTTCCAGATCGCCAAGCAGGCCGCGGGTGATGGCGCTCATGCGGGGCGTACCGACCCAGCGGGTCTGTTCGTCCGGCGAAAGATTGAGCTGGCCGCCGTGGTAGGTGTAGAGCTGCGGCGTCCACTCGGCGACCCAGCCGTTGGCTTGCCAACGCTGGACTTCCGTGACAAAGCGGCGATCGCGGGCGGTGAAATATTGCGCGCCCAGATCCAGGGCACCCGCATCGCTGCGTTTGCTCGACATGCGTCCGCCACTGCCGCGGCTTTTATCGAAAAGCTGAACGACATGCCCGGCCTCCGTAAGGGCCTGGGCGGCTGATAGTCCGGCGATGCCGGTGCCGATGATTGCGATTGGTACAGTCATAGGGGCCTCGTTTACCTTTCTGTACAGACTACGCCGTGGATTAAACCTGTACAATATTGTTTTTTGGTATAACTTTTAGCGTTCTCGATCTGACAGCTTGGCCTATTGTTAAACACAGACCTGCTCGATACCAAAGATCCCTGCTTATAAAAATAGACTAGTGATCAGGGTAAAACGCCACGCGAGGAAGAAGTCATGCACATATTGCTGACCGGCGGTACTGGTTTGATAGGACGTCAGCTCTGCCGACACTGGTTGAGTCAGGGACATCGTCTGACTGTCTTGAGCCGCACCCCGGAAAAAGTCGCAAAAATTTGCGGTGCGCAGGTGCGTGGCGTCGCACTGTTCGAAGACCTCGGGCAGGAAACGGTGGATGCCATTATCAATCTGGCGGGCGCACCGATTGCCGACCGGCCATGGACCACCAAGCGCAAGGCGCTGCTCTGGAGCAGCCGGATCACACTGACCGAAACGATGCTGGCCTGGCTCGAAAGCCGCGAGCAGAAACCGCAGGTATTGATCTCGGGCTCCGCTATCGGCTGGTATGGCGACGGTGGCGAACGTGAATTGACCGAGGAATCGCCCCCGGTCATCGATGATTTCGCCAGTCAGTTGTGCATAGCCTGGGAGGAAACCGCGCAGCGTGCCGAAGCCTTGGGCATTCGCGTGGTCCTTATTCGTACCGGGCTGGTGTTGTCGGCCGAGGGCGGCTTTTTGTCGCGGCTGCTGCTGCCGTTCAAACTGGGGCTGGGCGGGCCGATCGGCAACGGTCGACAGTGGATGCCGTGGATCCATATCACCGATCAAATCGCCCTGATTGATTTTCTTCTGCATCGCAGTGAGGCCAGCGGTCCTTATAATGCCTGCGCGCCCCAGCCGGTGCGCAATAGCGAGTTCGCCAAGACGTTGGGCAGCGTGCTGCATCGCCCATCGTTCATGCCGATGCCGGCCCTGGCGTTAAAGGTGTGTCTGGGCGAGTTGTCATTGTTGTTGCTGGGCGGCCAGAAAGCTGTACCGGCTCGCTTGCTGCAAGCGGGATTCACCTTTCGCTTCACTGATTTGCGCGCGGCTCTGGACGACCTGTCCAGCCGCCTCTGAAATAGGACGTTGCATGACCGATCACGCATTGCTTCTGGTCAACCTGGGCTCGCCTGCTTCCACCTCGGTGGCCGATGTGCGCAGTTACCTCAATCAATTTCTGATGGACCCGTATGTGATCGACTTGCCATGGCCGGTGCGACGGTTACTGGTGTCGCTGATCCTGTTCAAGCGCCCGGAGCAGTCGGCCCACGCCTATGCCTCGATCTGGTGGGAGGAGGGCTCGCCGCTGGTGGTGCTCAGCCGTCGCCTGCAACAGGCCATGACCGCGCAATGGACCCACGGCCCGGTGGAGCTGGCGATGCGCTACGGCGAGCCGTCGATCGAGTCGACGCTGGTGCGCATGGCGGGGCAGGGGATCAAACGTATCACTTTGGCGCCCCTATACCCGCAGTTCGCCGACAGCACGGTGACCACGGTGATCGAGGAAGCCAAGCGGGTCGTGCGTGAGAACAACCTCGACGTGCAGTTCTCGATACTTCAGCCGTTCTATGACCAGCCGGAATACCTTGACGCGCTTGCGGCCAGTGCCAGGTCTCATCTGCTGCAGGATTTCGATCACTTGCTGTTGAGCTTCCATGGTTTGCCCGAGCGGCACCTGAAGAAACTCAACCCAGGCCACTGTTTCGAGGGCGGCGGCGATTGTTGCGCCAGTGCGCCACCGGAAGTGGTCGCGACCTGTTACCGCGTCCAGTGCCTGCGTACGGCGGCTGAGTTTGCCAAACGCATGGGCTTGCCGGACGGCAAGTGGTCGGTGTCGTTCCAATCGCGTCTGGGCCGGGCCAAATGGATTGAACCCTACACCGAAGCGCGCCTTGATGAGCTGGCTGGAATGGGCGTGAAAAAAGTGCTGGTGATGTGCCCGGCATTTGTCGCCGACTGCATCGAGACACTGGAAGAAATTGGTGATCGCGGGAAGGAGCAATTCCGTGAAGCGGGGGGAGAGGAGCTGGTGCTGGTGCCGTGCCTCAACGACGATCCGCAGTGGGCGCGGGCGTTAAGCACCTTGTGCGAGCGAGCGCCGCTGGCGCTGTAAAAGCATCGCGAGCAAGCTCGCTCCCACAGTGGATTTTCTGTGAACACACTATTTGTGAGCACTATAGATCAAATGTGGGAGCGAGCTTGCTCGCGATAGCGATCCAACTGACTGCAAATTTCTCAAGCCATTACAACAACGTTTCATTCGCCTTCTTGTGCTTCCAGCTGTCATTGCCCGGCAACAACAGGTTCAGCGCAATCGCCGTCACTGCGCACAGCGCGATACCCTTGAGGCCGAAGTCGTCCGGGCCCGTGCCGGTGCCGACCAGCACGCCGCCAATGCCGAACACCAGGGTCACCGAGACAATCACCAGATTGCGCGCCTCGGCCAGGTCGATTTTGTGGCGGATCAGCGTGTTCATCCCCACCGCTGCGATCGAGCCGAACAACAGGCACAGAATCCCGCCCATCACCGGCACCGGGATGCTTTGCAACAGCGCACCGAATTTGCCGACGAATGCCAGGCTGATGGCGAAGATCGCCGCCCAGGTCATGATTTTCGGGTTGTAGTTCTTGGTCAGCATCACCGCGCCCGTCACTTCGGCGTACGTAGTGTTAGGCGGACCGCCGAACAGGCCGGCGGCGGTGGTTGCAATCCCGTCACCGAGCAACGTGCGGTGCAGGCCGGGTTTCTTCAGGTAATCGCGACCGGTCACGCTGCCCACGGCAATGACGCCGCCGATATGCTCGATGGCCGGCGCCAATGCCACCGGCACAATAAACAGAATCGCCTGCCAGTTGAATTCCGGCGCGGTGAAGTGCGGAATCGCAAACCAGGGCGCTGCCGCGATCTTGGCGGTGTCGACCACGCCGAAATAGAACGCCATCGCAAAGCCCACCAGCACGCCGGAGATGATCGGCACCAGACGGAAAATACCTTTGCCGAACACTGCAACGATCAGGGTGGTCAGTAACGCCGGCATCGAGATCAACATCGCCGTCTGGTAATGAATCAGCTCGGCGCCGTCGCCCGACTTGCCCATGGCCATGTTCGCGGCAATCGGCGCCATGGCCAGGCCGATGGAGATGATGACCGGGCCAATCACCACCGGGGGCAGCAAACGGTCGATGAAACCGGTGCCTTTGATTTTCACGGCCAGGCCGAGAAAGGTGTAGACGAAGCCTGCCGCCATCACGCCGCCCATGGTCGCCGCGAGGCCGAATTGGCCCTTGGCGAGAATGATCGGGGTGATAAAGGCAAAGCTCGACGCCAGGAATACGGGCACCTGACGCCCGGTGACGATCTGGAACAGAATCGTCCCCAGGCCTGCAGTGAACAGTGCCACGTTCGGATCGAGACCGGTAATCAGCGGCATCAACACCAGCGCACCGAACGCCACGAACAGCATCTGCGCACCAGATAGCACCGTGCGCCAGAGCGGATCGTTGAACTCATCCTGCATGGTCACGCGTCCTTCTGCTTGGTACCGAAGATCTTGTCGCCGGCATCGCCCAAGCCTGGAATGATGTAACCGTGTTCATTCAATTTTTCATCGATGGAAGCGGTGTAGATGGTCACGTCCGGGTGAGCCTTCTCCACGGCGGCGATGCCTTCCGGCGCGGCGACCAGGACCATGGCGCGGATGTCGCGGCAACCGGCCTTCTTCAGCAGGTCGATGGTGGCGACCATGGAACTGCCGGTGGCGAGCATCGGGTCGATGATCATCGCCAGGCGTTCGTCGATTTCCGGCACCAGCTTTTCCAGGTAGGTATGAGCCTGCAAGGTCTGTTCGTTGCGGGCCACGCCCACGGCGCTGACTTTGGCGCCCGGGATCAGGCTGAGCACGCCTTCGAGCATGCCGATACCGGCGCGCAGGATCGGCACCACGGTAATTTTCTTGCCGGCGATTTTCTCCACCGACACGGTGCCGGCCCAACCTTCGATATCGTAGGTTTCCAGCGGCAGGTCTTTGGTAGCTTCGTAGGTCAGCAGGGCACCGACTTCCTGAGCGAGCTCACGGAAATTCTTGGTGCTGATGTCGGCGCGGCGCATAAGGCCAAGTTTATGACGGATCAGCGGGTGGCGGATCTCGAGGATGGGCATGGGAAAGGCTCCGGCGGCGGGCAAAAAAACCGGCCTAGATTAATCTATCCGAGGGTGTTGTCCTATAGACATTCAGAACGTTAGTCCACAAACGCTTGATCTGGCCTCGCTTGATGCGTACCTTTGCCCGCTTTTCCTGAACCGCCACCCCCCGGAGAACGCCATGCCCGCAGATCTCGAGCATATCCGTCAAATCATGCGAGAGGCTGACT
>Ga0213829_1001121_pt1 | contig 20374 bp, 13 predicted proteins | sample MC6MC0896MG_FD_180665 | JGI IMG/M metagenome (GOLD analysis project Ga0213829, IMG submission 180665) | Enriched soil aggregate microbial communities from Iowa State University, Ames, United States - MC6-MC0896-MG | ecosystem: Environmental > Terrestrial > Soil > Unclassified | place: USA: Iowa...
CGGGCGCTGACGACCATCTTCGAGCCGGCATTGCGCGGGGTCGAGCCGCGCTCTTCGATGATGGTCACCAGCACGCAGGGTTCACCGCGAGCTTGCAGGTCGGCGAGGGCGTTGATCCATTGATGCATGATACAAAACCTCAGTTGGCTTCAACTCAGCCCCGCGCAGCACAGGGCTGCGCGGGGCTGCCTGCGGTCACGATGTGACAGGTTCCACGTGCTGTTCAGCAGGCTGCTGCACGGCCAGGGTCTGGCGCATCTGCTCGCAGCCCCACAGGACCCGCTCAGGCGTGGCCGGCGCGTCGATGTTGGGTTGCGCGCGGTAGTCGGCGATGCTGGCGACGGCGTCCTTGATCGCGCACCAGGCAGCGATACCGAGCATGAACGGCGGCTCGCCGACGGCCTTGGAATGGAACACGGTGTCTTCCGGGTTCTTGCGGTTCTCGACCAGCTTGACCCGCAGGTCCAGCGGCATGTCGGCCACTGCCGGGATCTTGTAGCTGGCCGGGCCGTTGGTAACCAGCTTGCCCTTGGCGTTCCACACCAACTCTTCGGTGGTCAGCCAGCCCATGCCCTGAATGAAGCCGCCTTCGACCTGACCGATGTCGATGGCCGGGTTCAGCGAGTCGCCGACGTCATGCAGGATATCGGCACGCAGCATTTTGTACTCGCCGGTCAGGGTGTCGACGATGACCTCGACGCAGGCTGCGCCGAAGGCGAAGTAGTAGAACGGCCGGCCGCGCGCCTGCGAGCGGTCGTAGAAGATCTTCGGCGTGCGGTAGAAGCCGGTAGTCGACAGCGACACCTGGGCAAAATAGGCCTGCTGCACCAGCGTCTCGAAGCTGATCAGTTCCTCACGCACGCGCACATGGCCGTTGCGGAATTCAACGTCTTCCTCGGTGACATTCCAGTGCCGGGCGGCAAACTCGACCAGGCGCTTCTTGAGGATCTCGGCCGCGTTCTGCGCCGCCTTGCCGTTCAGGTCGGCGCCACTGGATGCAGCGGTCGGTGAGGTATTGGGGACCTTGTCGGTATTGGTCGCCGTGATCTGAATGCGGTCGATCTCGACCTGGAACACCTGCGCAACCACCTGTGCAACCTTGGTGTTCAAACCCTGGCCCATCTCGGTGCCGCCATGGTTGAGGTGGATGCTGCCGTCGGTGTAGATGTGGATCAGTGCACCGGCCTGGTTGAGGAAGGTGGCGGTGAATGAGATGCCGAACTTGACCGGGGTCAGCGCCAGGCCTTTTTTCAATACCGGGCTGTGCTCGTTGAAGTGGCGGATCGACTTGCGCCGCTCGGCGTAGTCGCTGCTGGCCTCCAGTTCGGCGGTCATTTCCTCGATCAGGTTGTGTTCGACGGTCTGGTAGTAATGGGTGACGTTGCGCTCGGTCTTGCCGTAGTAGTTGGCCTTGCGCACATCCAGCGGGTCACGGCCGAGCTGACGGGCAATGTGGTCCATCACCTGCTCGATGGCGACCATGCCCTGCGGCCCGCCGAAACCTCGGTAAGCAGTGTTGGAGGCGGTGTTGGTCTTGCAACGGTGGCCGTTGACGGTGGCGTCGCCAAGGTAATAGGCGTTGTCCGAGTGGAACATGGCGCGGTCGACGATCGAGCCGGACAGGTCAGGCGAGTAGCCGCAGTTGCCGGCGAGGTCGAACTGGATGCCGTGCAGGCGGCCGTCGTCATCGAAGCCGACGTCGTACTCGACGTAGAACGGGTGGCGCTTGCCGGTCATGGTCATGTCTTCGACCCGTGGCAGGCGCATCTTGGTCGGCTGGCCGGTCAGGCGCGCGATCACCGCGCACAGGCATGCCGGGCTGGCGGCCTGGGTTTCCTTGCCGCCGAAACCGCCACCCATGCGGCGCATGTCGAGGACGATCTTGTTCATCGGCACATCGAGCACTTCGGCGACCAATTTTTGCACTTCGGTCGGGTTCTGCGTCGAGCAGTACACGATCATGCCGCCGTCTTCGGTCGGCATCACCGAGGAGATTTGCGTTTCCAGGTAGAAGTGCTCTTGGCCACCGATATGCAAGGTCCCCTGCAAGCGGTGCGGGGCGCTGGCCAGGGCGGCAACCGAATCACCGCGCTGATGGGTATGGCTGTCGAGCACGAAGTGCTTGTCGCGCAGCGCCTGGACCACATCCAGCACCGGTTCGAGGTCTTCGTATTCGATGATCGCCGCCATCGCCGCACGGCGAGCGGTTTCCAGGTCGCGGGCAGCTACCGCCAGCACCGGTTGGCCGAAGAACTCGACCTTGTCGATCGCCAGCAATGGGTCGCCGGCGACCACCGGGCCGATATCCTTGAGGCCGGGGATGTCTTCATGGGTGATGGCGATGCGTACGCCTTCGAAGGCGTAGCACGGCGCGGTATCGATACTCAGGATGCGCGCGTGGGCGCGGTCAGCTGTGCGCGCATACACATGCAACTGATTGGGGAATTCGAGGCGGTCATCGATATACACCGCTTCGCCGCTGACGTGTTTGTCGGCGCTGTCGTGCTTGACGCTGCGGCCGACACCGGTGGTCAGGTCCTGGCGGAACAGTTCGGCCATCTCGGCCTGGCTCTTGACGGCATGATGATTAGACATAGTCGGTCACCCGGGTTTCGATGTGCGGCGATTGCAGTTCGATGAAGTACTTGCGCAGCAGGTTCTGTGCGGTCAGCAGGCGGTATTCCTTGCTCGCGCGGAAGTCCGAAAGCGGGCTGAAGTCTTCGCCCAGCGCCTGGCAGGCACGTTCAAGGGTGGCCTGGTTCCATGGCTTGCCGCGCAGCGCGGCTTCACAGGCACGGGCGCGTTTGGGAATCGCTGCCATCCCGCCAAAGGCAATGCGCACGCCGCTGACCACACCGTTTTCGATGCTCAGGTTGAACGCTGCACAAACTGCCGAGATGTCGTCGTCCAGTCGCTTGGAGACCTTGTAAGCGCGGAACGTCCAGTCGTTGCTGGCCCGCGGCACGATGATCTTCTCGATGAACTCGCTGTCCTGGCGGGCCGTGATGCGGTAGTCGATGAAGTAGTCTTCCAGTGGCAGCACGCGCTGGCGCTGGCCCTGGCGCAGTACCACCTGGGCATCCAGGGCAATCAGCAGCGGCGGCGAATCACCGATGGGCGAGGCATTGCCGATGTTGCCGCCGAGGGTGCCCTGGTTGCGAATCTGCAATGACGCAAAGCGGTGCAGCAGGGCGCCAAAATCGGCGTATTCATCGCTGAGCGCGCCGTAGCAGTCGGTCAGCGGCGTCGCTGCGCCGATCTCCAGATGAGTGGCGGTCTTGTCGATGCGCTTGAGTTCGGCGACGTTGCCGACATAGATCATCACCGGCAAGGTCTTGTGGAACTGGGTCACTTCCAGCGCCAGGTCGGTGCCGCCGGCAAGCAGGCGCGCTTCTGGGTGCGAGCTGTACAGGTCGGCCAGGTCGGCAACGGTCAGCGGCACCAGGCAGCGCTTGTCGCCGCTGTTCAGTTCGCCGGTTTCGGACGGGGCGATGGCCTTGAGGCGGGCGATGGTCTGCGCTTGTTGCGCATCGAACTGATCGCGGCACGGTGTGGCGCAGCTCTGTTCGGCAGCGGCGAGGATCGGCCGGTAGCCGGTGCAACGGCACAGGTTGCCGGCGAGGGCTTCCTGGGCCTGCTGGGTGTCGGCGCCGTTGCTGTTTTTCTGCAAGGCAAACAGCGACATGACAAAGCCGGGAGTGCAGAAGCCGCATTGCGAGCCGTGGCAGTCGGCCATGGCTTTTTGCACACTGTGCAGTTCGCCCTGATGCTTGAGGCCTTCGACGCTGATCAATTGTTTGCCGTGCAACGACGAAACGAAGGTCAGGCACGAGTTGAGGCTGCGGTAGCGCAGGCTCTGGCCGTCTTCTTCGAGCTCGCCGACCACCACTGTACAGGCGCCGCAGTCGCCACTGGCGCAGCCTTCCTTGGTGCCGGATTTGCCAAGGTGTTCGCGCAGATACTGCAGCACGGTCATGTTCGGGTCCAGGGCGTGCTCATTACGCAGCTCCTGGTTTACGAGAAACTGGATCACGGGGAAGGCCTCGCAATGGTTTTATTGTTGTTCCGGCGGACTCTAAGCAGGCTTGATCGCCGGGTCAATGATTTTCTGACTCAAAGGTCAAGAAATCGCGCGCAGTGAGTCCGCACCGAACAGTGTGCCTTTTGTTAAGCATAGATCGCGCCTGATGCCCTCGGCCGCCTGCAACGAATAAAGCGCAGCGCACCTCTGCGCGACTGCCTGGCAAGTGCGCTACAATCCGCCGCTTGTGCCCAGTTCAATGATTTTGAAGGAAAACCATGACGTTCAAGGCGCCGGACAGTCTCTCCGAGCAGATTGCCCACCATCTGGCCGAGCGGATCATCCGCGGCGAGCTTGCCCCGGGTGAGCGGATCCAGGAGCAAAAGGTCACTCAGGCCCTGAACGTTAGCCGCGGCTCGGTACGCGAGGCGCTGTTGATCCTTGAGCGTCGCCATCTGGTGGCGATCCTGCCGCGGCGGGGCGCCCACGTGACCCGTCTTGACGAGCGCAGTGTGCGTAGCCTGTGTGCGCTGATGGGCGAGTTCTACATTCTGCTCGGCAACGCCGTTGCCCAGAAATGGCGCACCGATGCCGACCTGATGCCGTTTCTGGGCATTCAGCAGCGCTTGCAACAGGCCTACGGCGCCACCGACATCAAGACCTTCGTCGCCGAGAGTTTTGCAGTGATGCGCGCTGCGTATCCGTTCGCCGACAACCCGTACCTGCAGGAAACCGTCGAGAACCTGCAGCCCGCCATGAGCCGCGCCTATTACCTCGCGCTGGATCAGCGCCAGGCGAATATGCTCGACTACCTCGACCTGTTCGATCGCCTGCTCCAAGCCGTGGTTGCGCGCGACATTGCACGTATTCGCGAAGTGCTGGTTGCCTACTGCCAGCGCAGCTGCGAGCTGGTGCTGGCTGCGTTGGCACGGGTCTGATCGATGCGCTTGAAGTGCATTCGCCTGGCCGGGTTCAAGTCGTTCGTCGACCCGACCACGGTCAACTTCCCCAGCAACATGGCCGCCGTGGTCGGGCCCAATGGCTGTGGCAAGTCCAACATCATCGACGCGGTGCGCTGGGTGATGGGCGAAAGCTCGGCTAAAAACCTGCGCGGCGAGTCGATGACCGACGTCATCTTCAATGGCTCAACCAGCCGCAAGCCGGTCAGCCAGGCCAGTATCGAACTGGTGTTCGACAACAGCGACAACACCCTGGTCGGCGAGTACGCCGCCTATGCCGAGATCTCGATCCGGCGCAAAGTGACCCGCGACGCGCAGAATACCTACTACCTCAACGGCACCAAATGCCGTCGCCGCGACATTACCGATATCTTCCTCGGAACCGGGCTGGGCCCGCGCAGCTACTCGATCATCGAGCAGGGCATGATCTCCAAGCTGATCGAGGCCAAGCCAGAAGAGCTACGCAACTTCATCGAAGAAGCCGCCGGCATCTCCAAGTACAAGGAGCGCCGCCGCGAGACCGAAACCCGAATTCGCCGCACCCAGGAAAACCTCGCCCGCCTGACCGACCTGCGCGATGAGCTCGGGCGCCAGCTCGAGCGTTTGCACCGCCAGGCCCAGGCCGCAGAAAAGTATCGCGAGTACAAAGCTGAAGAGCGTCTGCTCAAGGCGCGCTTGTCGGCCCTGCGCTGGCGTAAGCTGGACCAGAAGGTGCAGCAGCGCGGCGCCGTCATCGGCGATCAGGAAGTAGCCTTCGAGGCGCTGGTGGCCGAGCAGCGCAATGCCGATGCCAGCATCGAGCGCCTGCGCGACGGCCACCATGAATTGTCCGAACGCTTCAATCAGGTCCAGGGCCGCTTCTATTCGGTGGCCGGTGACATTGCCCGGGTCGAGCAGAGCATCCAGCACGGCCAGCAGCGCCTGCGCCAGTTGCAGGATGATCTCAAGGAAGCCGAGCGCACACGGCTGGAAACCGAGTCGCACCTGGGCCATGACCGCACCCTGCTGGCGACCCTCGGCGAAGAGCTGGAGCAGCTTGAGCCTGAGCAGGAGATGACCCTCGCCGCAGCCGAAGAAGCGGCTGCCGTGCTCGAAGAAGCCGAGTTGGGCATGCACGGCTGGCAGGAGCAGTGGGACAGTTTCAATACCCGCTCAGCCGAGCCGCGGCGCCAGGCCGAAGTCCAGCAGTCGCGCTTGCAGCAGCTGGAAACCAGCCTCGAGCGCTTGGCTGAACGCCAGCGCAAGCTGGCTGACGAGCGTGATCAGCTCAGCGCCGACCCGCAGGATGCAGCCATGCTCGAGTTGACCGAGCAGGTCGCCAGCAGTGAGCTGCTGCTGGAAGAACTGCAGCTCAGCGAGCAGGACGTGCTCGAACGCCTCGAAGCTGTGCGTGAGCAACTGCAGCAGCTCAACCAGAGCCATCAGCAGTTGCAGGGCGAGCAACAGCGTCTGGGCGGCCGGCTGGCGTCGCTGGAGGCGTTGCAGCAAGCCGCCCTGGAGCCGTCTGCCGGTGCTGGCGAGTGGCTGCGCGAGCAAGGTTTGCAACAGCGTCCGCGCCTGGCCGAGGGTTTGCGCGTCGAGGCAGGTTGGGAGCTGGCCGTCGAGACGGTGCTGGGTGCTGACTTGCAGGCAGTGCTGGTCGACGACTTCAGCCAGCTTGACTTTGCCACGCTGGAACAAGGTGATTTGCGCCTGTTGCTGGCGGCCGGCGAGGGCGCTCGGGTGCCCGGCAGCTTGCTCGACAAGGTCGAAGGGCGCACCGACCTCAGCCCTTGGCTGGGCCAGGTGCGTCCGGTCGAGACCCTTGAGCAGGCGCTGAGCCAGCGCCCAAGTCTGCTGGCTGGCGAAAGCCTGGTCAGCCGCGATGGCTACTGGGTGGGCCGGCATTTCCTGCGCGTCAGCCGCGGCAGCGAAGCGCAAGGCGGCGTGCTCGCCCGCGCGCAGGAGATCGAACAGCTAGCCGAGCAGCAACTGCAGCAACAGGAGCAGCTGGACCAGTTCGAGCAGCGCCTGCACAGCCAGCGCGAGCAACAGCGTGACCTTGAAGAGCAGCGCGAACAACTGCGCCGCCGTAGCCAGGACGAAAACCGTCAGCACGGTGAGCTCAAGGCGCGTTTGTCTGCCGGTCGCGCCCGCGCCGAGCAGCTTGAGCTGCGTCGCCGCCGCCTTGAAGAAGAATTAAGCGAGCTCGGTGAGCAGCGCGCCATCGAGCACGAACAGCTCGGCGAGGCGCGGCTGATCCTGCAAGAGGCCCTTGACCTGATGGCCGAGGACACCGAGCAGCGCGAACAATTGCTGGCCCGCCGCGACACCCTGCGCGAAGGCCTCGACCGCATCCGCCAGGAAGCCCGCCAGCACAAGGACCACGCCCACCAGTTGGCCGTGCGCCTGGGCTCGCTGCGCGCCCAGCATGATTCCACCCGGCAGGCGCTGGAGCGGCTGGAGCAGCAAGCAGCGCGCCTGAGCGAGCGCCAGGAGCAGTTGAGCCTGAATCTGGAAGAGGGCGAAGCGCCGCAGGAAGAGCTGCGCCTGAAACTTGAAGAGCTGCTCGAACGGCGCATGAGCGTCGATGAAGAAATGCGCCTGGCCCGGCTGCACATGGACGACGCCGACCGCGAACTGCGCGACGCCGAAAAACGCCGCACCCAGGCCGAGCAGCAGTCGCTTTTGCTGCGCGGTCAGCTGGAGCAGTCACGGCTTGAATCGCAAGGCCTGAACCTGCGTCGCAGCACCTTGCAGGAACAACTGCTGGCCGACGGTTTTGACCTGCAAGGCGTGCTTGCCACGCTCGATCCCGAGGCCAGCGAAGCGACCACCGAACAGCAGCTCGAACAAATCGAAGGGCGTATTCAGCGCCTGGGTGCGATCAACCTGGCAGCCATCGAAGAGTACGAGCAGCAGTCCGAGCGCAAACGCTATCTGGATGCGCAGGACGCCGACCTGGTCGAAGCGCTCGAGACCCTGGAAAACGTCATCCGCAAGATCGACAAGGAAACCCGCACCCGCTTCAAGGATACCTTTGATCAGATAAATGCCGGTTTGCAGGCACTTTTTCCAAAAGTTTTCGGCGGTGGCAGCGCTTACTTGGAACTGACGGGCGAAGATTTACTCGATACTGGGGTGACAATCATGGCGCGCCCGCCGGGCAAGAAAAACAGCACCATCCATTTGTTGTCGGGTGGCGAGAAAGCCTTGACTGCGCTGGCGCTGGTGTTCGCTATCTTCAAACTCAACCCGGCACCGTTCTGCATGCTCGACGAAGTCGATGCGCCGCTGGACGATGCCAACGTCGGGCGGTACGCCCGGTTGGTCAAGGAAATGAGCGAGACCGTGCAGTTCATCTACATCACCCACAACAAGATCGCCATGGAGATGGCCGATCAACTGATGGGGGTGACGATGCACGAGCCAGGCTGTTCACGTCTTGTTGCAGTTGATGTTGAGGCGGCAATGGCCATGGTAGAAGCCTGATAAGCGACGCTGAGGCGTTTTCAGCAGCTAAAACGCCTGTCATGTGTGACAGACGGTGTAAAGTTGCCTTTGGTCGTGCTAGCTTTACCGTCACGTGTATTCTGCGTGGGTAAAACGCCTGTCAGAACATAGAGTTGGCGCCACGTGTTAAAGGGCTTTGAACCCTTTGTTTTCAAGCATATTTTTTATAGAGGCACGGGATTAAATGGAAATCGGTCTGCGCGAGTGGCTGATCGTCATCGGCATCATTGTCATCGCCGGTATTCTTTTCGACGGCTGGCGTCGCATGCGTGGTGGCAAAGGCAAGTTGAAATTCCGTCTCGATCGCAGCTACTCCAATGTTGCGGACGAAGAAGGCGGCGCGGAAGTGCTCGGCCCGGCACGCGTGCTGGAAGGCCAGCACAAAGAGCCCGAGCTGGATGAAACCGACCTGCCGTCGATGAGCGCAGGGCGTGAGCGCGAGCGCGAAGCCAAACCCGTCAAGGCCGCCAAGCGCGGCAAGCGCAACAGCGAGCCGCAGCAGGGCGATCTGAGCCTGGCGGCCGAGCCGCGTGAGCCCGACCTGTTCGCCGAGCCTGACAACGCCTACGAGACCGACAACAACCGCAGCAGCGGTTTCTCCTCGAGCTCGTCCAGCAGCAGCGTCAAGGAGCTGCCACCGGCTGAAGAAGTGCTGGTGATCAGCGTGATCTCCCGTGACGAAACCGGCTTCCGCGGCCCGGCCCTTTTGCAGAACATTCTCGAGAGCGGTCTGCGCTTTGGCGAAATGGACATCTTCCACCGTCACGAGAGCATGGCCGGCCACGGCGAAGTGCTGTTCTCGATGGCCAACGCGGTCAAGCCAGGGGTGTTTGACCTGGATGACATCGACCATTTCAGCACCCGTGCGGTGAGCTTCTTCCTCGGCTTGCCAGGCCCGCGCCACCCCAAGCAGGCGTTCGACGTAATGGTCGCTGCTGCGCGCAAGCTGGCCCATGAGCTCGATGGCGAACTCAAGGATGACCAGCGTAGCGTGTTGACGGCGCAGACCATCGAGCATTATCGCCAGCGCATCGTTGAGTTCGAGCGTCGCGCGCTGACTCAGAAACGTTGATTTAACTGTGCGGGCAGGGTCGATAGTGATCCTGCCCGCAGTGATTTTTGCGCTAGAGCAGCTTTGGGGTTGAGTAGGGCAGGCGAGTGCGGCGGTGCCTGAATTGGGGCTGCGGCGCAGCCCTTTCGCGACACAAGGCCGCTCCTACATGGATCCCGTTGCCCTTGAGGTCAGTGCGGTCCCCGCCGCTCTTTAGGCATGCGCGGTCCCCTGTAGGAGCGGCCTTGTGTCGCGAAAGGGCCGCATAGCGGCCCCCCATCCGCCAAACCCACCCAAAGCCGCTCTTGTGCCCAGCAAGAGACCCCCCATGACCGCCGAAACCCGCATCCATCAGCTGCGCGCCGAACTCGACCAGCACAACTACCGCTACTACGTCCTCGACGAGCCAAGCATCCCCGACGCCGAATACGACCGCCTGTTCAACGAGCTCAAAGCCCTCGAAGCCGAACACCCGCACCTGGTCACCCCTGACTCGCCAACCCAGCGCGTCGGCGGCAGTGCCCTGGCGGCTTTCAGCCAGATCCGCCACGAAGTGCCCATGCTCAGCCTGGGCAACGCCTTCGAAGAAGCTGACCTGCGCGAATTCGATCGCCGCGTAGTCGACGGCCTCGATCAGCCCGGCGCCGTCGACTACAGCTGCGAGCCCAAGCTCGACGGCCTTGCGGTCAGCCTGCTGTACCGCGATGGCCAGTTGGTGCAAGGTGCCACCCGTGGCGACGGCACCACCGGCGAAGATATCAGCAGCAACGTGCGCACCGTACGCAACATCCCGCTCAAGCTGCAGGGCAGCGGCTGGCCAGCCGTGCTCGAAGTGCGCGGTGAAGTGTTCATGAGCAAGGCCGGCTTCGACCGCCTCAACGCCAGCCAGGCTGCCATTGGCGGCAAGACTTTCGCCAATCCGCGCAACGCCGCCGCCGGCAGCCTGCGCCAGCTGGACTCGAAGATCACCGCCAGCCGCCCGCTGGAATTCTGCTGCTATGGCGTTGGGCAAACCTCCGAAAGCATCGCCGACAGCCACATCGACACCCTCGAGAAGCTCAAGACCTGGGGCATGCCGATCAGTCGCGAGCTCAAGCACGCCGCTGGTATTGAAGAATGCCTGGCCTACTACCAGGACATCGGCGCTCGCCGCAACGAGCTGGCCTACGAGATCGATGGCGTGGTGTTCAAGGTCAACAGCCTGGCCGCACAGCGCGAGCTGGGCTTCCGTGCGCGCGAGCCGCGCTGGGCGATCGCCCATAAATTCCCGGCCATGGAAGAGCTGACCGAAGTGCTCGACGTCGAGTTTCAGGTCGGTCGTACCGGCGCAGTCACGCCTGTCGCGCGCCTCAAGCCGGTCAAGGTCGCCGGCGTCACCGTATCCAATGCCACCCTGCACAACATGGACGAAGTCGCCCGGCTCGGCGTGCATATCGGCGACACGGTGATCATCCGTCGCGCTGGCGACGTCATCCCGCAAGTCATGCAGGTGGTGCTCGAGCGCCGCCCGGCTGACGCCCGTCCAGTGCCGGTGCCGAGTGAATGCCCGGTGTGCGGCTCGCAGGTCGAGCGTACCCAGTTGATCAAGCGTAGCAAAGGCAAAGAGACCACCAGCGAAGGTGCGGTCTACCGCTGCGTTGGCCGCCTGGCCTGCGCCGCGCAGCTGAAGCAGGCGATCATTCACTACGTCTCGCGCCGCGCCATGGACATCGATGGTCTAGGCGAAAAAAGCGTCGAGCAGTTGGTCGATGAGGGGCTGATCCGCTCGCCGGCTGATCTGTACAAGCTGACTTTCGAGCAGATCGTCGACCTCGAAGGCTTTGCCGAGGTTTCCAGCAACAAACTGCTCGAGGCCATCAACAACAGCAAGCGACCAAACCTGGCGCGCTTCATCTACGCCCTCGGCATCCCCGATGTCGGTGAAGAGACCGCCAAGGTCCTGGCGCGCTCGCTGGGCAGCCTGGCGCGGGTGCAGGAGGCGCTGCCGCAGGTGCTCACCTACCTGCCCGATATCGGCCTGGAAGTCGCCCACGAGATCCACAACTTCTTTGAAGACCAGCACAACCGCGACGTCATCCAGCAGTTGCTCGACAGCGGCATGCAATTGCAGGAGGAGGGCGAGCTGGCCCCCGAGTTCGCCGCCAGCACTACCCTCGCCGGGCTGATCGCCAAGCTCGACATCGCGTCGGTCGGCCCGACTGGCGCCGAGAAGCTGGTGGCCAAGCTCGGCAGCCTCGAGCAGATCATCCAGGCCGACGGCATCGACCTGCGTCAGGCCCTGGCGGCCAAGCAAGCCGAAGCCGTGCGCGAGTTCTTCAAGGTCGAGGCCAACCAACAGCTGGCACGCGCTATCGAGGCGCAGCTGCTGAAGTTCGGCATGCACTGGGCCAGCGACAAGCGCGTGGTCGAAGGCCTGCCCCTGGCCGGGCAGACCTGGGTGCTTACCGGCAGCCTCGAGCGCATGAGTCGCGACATCGCCAAGGACAAGCTCGAACAGCTCGGCGCCAAGGTCGCCGGTTCGGTCTCTGGCAAGACCCACTGCGTCGTCGCCGGCCCCGGCGCCGGCTCGAAGCTGGCCAAAGCCAGCGAACTCGGGGTCAAGGTGCTCGATGAAGACGCCTTTGTCGGCTTTTTGGCCGGCCACGGCATCGACATCTGACCGCCTCTCGGGTCAAGTCATTGAGAAATGATGATTTTTTCTCGATGTAGAGGTTGTAACTTCGTCCCAGAGCGGTACAATGGCGCGGCTTGTCACATGGCAAGTCGCGTTATGGTGGCCCTATCGGTCCCTCCGCATTGATTACCCGTTGACCTGGTCAGATCCGGAAGGAAGCAGCCAAGGCGGGGACATTGAGTGCCGGGGTGTGGCTGGTGGGGCTGCCTCCATTTCAGGGGTCGGAAAATCTTTCGACGCGCCTGTTCCAGCATCGCCCTTCACTGTCCAACCCAACTCCCCTCAGTTATTCGAGCGCCGCTCGCGTACACGTACCCCTGCAGCCGCAACCTTCATCAACCGCTGAAACGTCGGACACGCCAGATGATCGTCTTCAGGGCACGCCGCCGCATGCCGCAGCCCTTTGCTCATGGCCTGCAAGCGTTTGACCTGTTCATCGATTTCGTCCGCCTTGGCCCTGAGCATGTCGCGATCGGGTTTTTCGTCAATCTGCGAGGGTGTATTCATGGGCGTTACGGTTTTATTGATTTCCACGCTGGTGGTCGGCAGCGGCTTGTACGCCACGGCGTTGCTGCTTTCACTGGTGTGAGCCGATCACCATCGGCGCTGGCGAAGTGGGCGCGGCGTAGTGCTGAACAATGCGTTCCATCTCGCCGGACTGCTTGATCCGCACCAGCGCCCTGAGCAGCGCCTGGGTCGGGCGCGACGGGTCGCTGCGGACCACGCAACCGAGGTTTTGCTCTTCCAGCAGCGCGCGGCTCTGCAATTGCGCTTCGGCTGGCAGTTGGCGGTTGAACCACTGCAGCGATAACTCATTGCTCACTGCGTACTGGTAGCGCCCGGCTTGTAGTTTCTGCAGGGCCAGTTGTTGGCTACGGCTGTCTTCGCGGTGCAATTGTCCTCGGCTGAACAGGGGTTGCAGGGTTGGGTAGCTATAGCCGAGGACCGTACCAATGGCTTGAGCCGGCAGGCGCGAGGCATCCACGGGGTCGAGCAGGCCGGCGCGGCTCACCAGCAGATCGCGCTGGACCATCAGCGGCACGCTCCAGATGTACTCGCCTGGGCGCTCGATCAACCAGTTGGTTGCGAGGTGGCAGCGCACGTCGACATCGCCGTCCTCCATGGCTTGCTGCATGCGCAGGCGGGCCAACACGTGGTACTCAGGCCGCACCCCGGCTTCGCGCGCGGCAGACTGCATCAAGTCATAAAGAATGCCTTCGACCGGCTGACCCTGCTCGATGCGGATCAGCGGCATGCTCCAGCTCTCGGCAATGGCGAAGCGCAGCACCGGTTGCTCGGCCCAGCTGGGCGTGGCACATAACAGCAGGCTGGCCAGTAGTCGGCGCACGTGTATTCCTCCTTGATCTGCGTCGAACCGTGCATGGCTTAGCGTAGACGAGATTGGCCGGGTGCAATTTCGGCCCCGCTCCGCTAGCATTAGCGATCTTCCGCTGGTTCAGTTTGCGATGGTTTTTGATGAGTTATCAGGTTCTTGCACGTAAGTGGCGTCCGCGCTCGTTCCGCGAAATGGTCGGCCAGACCCATGTGCTCAAGGCATTGATCAATGCGCTGGACAACCAGCGGCTGCATCACGCCTACCTGTTTACCGGTACCCGCGGGGTCGGCAAGACCACCATCGCGCGGATCATCGCCAAGTGCCTGAACTGCGAAACCGGCATCACCTCGACGCCCTGTGGCACCTGCTCGGTGTGCCGGGAGATCGACGAGGGGCGCTTTGTCGACCTGATCGAGATCGACGCCGCCAGCCGAACCAAGGTCGAAGACACCCGCGAGCTGCTCGACAATGTGCAGTACGCACCGAGCCGTGGCCGCTTCAAGGTCTACCTGATCGACGAAGTGCACATGCTCTCGACGCACTCGTTCAACGCCTTGCTGAAGACGCTGGAAGAGCCGCCGCCCTACGTCAAGTTCATCCTCGCCACCACCGACCCGCAAAAGCTGCCGGCCACCATCCTCTCGCGCTGCTTGCAGTTCTCGTTGAAGAACATGAGCCCGGAGCGGGTGGTAGAGCACCTGAATCACGTGCTGACTGCCGAGAACGTGCCGTTCGAGAATGACGCACTGTGGCTGCTCGGGCGCGCTGCCGATGGCTCGATGCGCGACGCCATGAGCCTGACCGATCAGGCCATCGCCTTTGGCGAAGGCAAGGTACTGGCCGCCGATGTGCGGGCGATGCTCGGCACCCTTGATCACGGCCAGGTGTACGGCGTGTTGCAGGCGTTGCTCGAAGGCGATGCGCGAGCGCTGCTGGAGGCGGTGCGCGATCTGGCCGAGCAAGGCCCGGACTGGTCCGGCGTGCTCGCCGAGATGCTCAACGTGCTGCACCGCGTGGCCATCGCCCAGGCGCTGCCCGAGGCGGTCGACAATGGTCAGGGCGACCGTGATCGAGTCCTGGCGCTGGCGTCGGCGCTGCCTGCCGAGGACGTGCAGTTCTACTATCAGATGGGTTTGATCGGCCGGCGCGACTTGCCGCTGGCACCAGACCCGCGCGGCGGTTTCGAAATGGTCCTGCTGCGCATGTTGGCATTCCGCCCGGCGGACAACGATGACGCGCCGAGACCGCAGCTAAAGCCAGTGGGGATCAGCCAGGCCACAGCTGATTCAGCAACAGCGGTGGCAGCGGCAGCGCCCGTCAGCGCGGTTGCAGAGGTGCCGGCCCCGGCTGCGCCGGTGGCCCCAGCGGTTGCCGAACCAGTAGTCGCGGAGCCTGTTGCGGAACCAGAGCCAGAGCCAGAGCCAGAACCAGAACCAGAACCTGCTGCGCCAGCGCCAGTTGCCGAGCAAGCCATCGACCTGCCATGGGAAGAGCAGGCAGCGCCTGTCGCTCCGCCGAAGCCGCCTGCGCCTGAGCCGCCAGCCAAGCCCGAGCCGCAACCCGAAGCACAGCACGCGCCGTCACGTGACGACGCGCCGCCGTTCGACCCGGCTGCCTACGATGGCGTCGGTATGGAACGTGACGACGAGCCGCCGCTGGACGAGGACTATTATGCCGGCGAGGCCGACCCGGTTGGTTTCAGCTACCTCGACGAACTCGCCGAGCACGTTCAGGAAGACCAGCAGGCGCCGCCGCCCGAGCCGCTGCCAGCCTCCAAGCCGGCAACTGGGCTGGCCCTGCAATGGTTGGAATTATGCCCACAGTTGCCTGTATCGGGGATGACAGGCAACATCGCCGCAAACTGTACGTTGATTGCCGTCGACGGCGACAACTGGCTGCTGCACCTTGACCCGGCGCAGGGCGCGCTGTTCAACTCGACTCAGCAGCGGCGTTTGAACGACGCGCTCAACCAGCACCTCGGGCGCACCCTGCAGCTGAGCATCGAGCTGATTCGCCCGGAGCAGGAAACCCCGGCCCAGGCCGCAGCGCGCAAGCGTTCCGAGCGTCAGCACGATGCCGAAGTGTCGATCGAGCAGGATCCGCTCATCCAGCAGATGATCCGCCAGTTTGGCGCGACCGTGCGGCAGGATACTATTGAGCCCGTAGAGCCTCTGGTCAGCCAGGGGCAATAAACCGATATCCATGCGGCCGGCACTGCGCCAGGCCGCATCATATGAACCAATCGAGGTATACCCCCATGATGAAAGGTGGCATGGCAGGCCTGATGAAGCAGGCTCAGCAAATGCAGGAAAAAATGGCCAAGATGCAGGAAGAGCTGGCCAGCGCCGAAGTCACTGGTCAGTCCGGCGCCGGCCTGGTCAGCGTGGTCATGACCGGCCGTCATGACGTCAAGCGCATCAGCCTCGACGACAGCCTGATGCAGGAAGACAAGGAAGTCCTCGAAGACCTGATCGCTGCCGCCGTCAACGACGCCGTGCGCAAGGTCGAGCAGAACAGCCAGGACAAGATGGGCGGCATGACCGCTGGCATGCAACTGCCGCCGGGCTTCAAGATGCCTTTCTAAGGCATTGGCTTTCCTGCAGGACAAAACGCCCGTTGATCGGGCGTTTTTTTTTGCGCTGGTTAAACCCTGGCCAGTAACCGCAGCCGACCGAACTCGCAGGCGCGGTCGAGGGTCAACCACAACACAGGTAGGCCTTGTCGGTTTCGGCTGTAGCTGATTTGACGCTGCCTGCCGTGGCCGGTATAAACCGCCTCTTAATTTGTATTGTCAGGCCTCTCCGATGAGCTTCAGCCCACTGATCCGCCAACTGATCGACTCGCTGCGCATCCTGCCCGGTGTCGGCCAGAAAACCGCCCAGCGCATGGCCCTGCAGTTGCTCGAGCGTGACCGCAGCGGCGGCCTGCGCCTGGCGCAGAGCCTGACCCAGGCGATGGAAGGGGTCGGCCACTGCCGCCAGTGCCGCACCTTGACCGAACAGGAGCTGTGCCCGCAGTGCGCCGATGTGCGCCGCGACGACACCCAGCTGTGCGTGGTCGAGGGGCCGATGGATGTGTATGCCGTGGAGCAGACTGGTTTCCGCGGTCGCTACTTCGTACTCAAGGGGCACCTGTCGCCGCTCGATGGCCTCGGGCCTGAGGCTATCGGCATCCCGCAGCTGATGGCGCGCATCGCCGAGCAGGGCAGCTTCACCGAAGTGATCCTCGCCACTAACCCGACCGTAGAAGGTGAGGCGACCGCGCACTACATCGCCCAGTTGCTGCACGAGCAGGGCCTGATTGCCTCGCGCATCGCTCACGGCGTGCCGCTCGGTGGCGAGCTGGAGCTGGTCGACGGCGGCACCCTGGCCCATGCCTTTGCCGGGCGCCGACCGATTGCGCTGTAACTGGCTGCCCCCAGCCGGTTACTTCATCCGCGGCATTTCAATCCGGTGCTCGTGCACGCGCCGGTACAAGGTTGCCCGGGAAATGCCCAGCGCCTGAGCTGCATCCGCCGGTTTCCAGCGATGACGAATCAGCGCATCGAGAATCATCTGCCGGGCCGGGCTGGAGACGCTGGTCACCGCCGGCGCGTCCTGAGCGGCGCCGCGCAACTCTTGCGGTAGATCCTCCAGGCGCAACTGGCCACCATCACACACCGCGCAGGCATAGCGCAGCACCTGGCGCAGCTGCCTGAGGTTGCCCGGCCAGCGGTAGCTCAACAGCGCTTCCAGCGCCGCATCGGTGAGCAGCACCTCAACCCCGCAGGCCTGCGCCTCCTCGGCCAGCAGGCGGTGGATCAGGCTCAGGCGGTCGTCGCGCTCGCGCAGCGGCGGCAGTTCGAAGCGGGCGTTGGCCAGGCGGAAGTACAGGTCCTCGCGAAAGCGCCCGTCGCTGACCATCGTTGCCAGGTCACGGTGAGTGGCGCAGATCACCTGGATATCGACGCGCTCGCGCCGGGCCGCACCCAGCGGCGCCACCTCGCCCTCGGCCAGCACCCGCAGCAGCCGGGTTTGCAGGCTTAGCGGCATGTCGCCGATCTCGTCGAGAAACAGCGTGCCGCCATCGGCTTGCTGGAGCAGGCCCTGCATGCCTTTGCTGGAGGCGCCGGTAAACGCTCCGGCAACATAGCCGAACAGCTCGCTTTCGATCAGCGACTCCGGGATCGCCGCGCAATTGAGCGTGACAAACGGCCCTGCTGCGCGCTGGCTGAGCTGGTGCAGCTGGCGGGCGAAGACTTCCTTGCCGACCCCGGTTTCACCTTGCACCAGCACCGCCAGGTTGCAGTCCTTGACCCGCGTGGCCAGGCGCAGGTGCTGGCTGATGCGCGCGTCTTGGGCTGGCGCCGTGGGCACTGATGGCGGGCTGCGCCGCTGTGGCGCGCTGACTCGCCCATACAAGGCAAAACCTGGCAGGCGCTGGGCGCTGGCCTCGCTGGCGCGGCGCAGTTGCTCAAGGTCGAACAGCTCGCCGATGTGTTGCGGCAGGCGCCCGTTGCGTGCCAGCAGATGCTCGCGGGCGAGGCTGTTGAGCGCTTGCAGGCGGCCTTCGGCATCCCAGGCGAGCAGGTAATCGGGCTGGCTTTCGACATAACCGGGAGTGCCGTGGGCGCGCATCACCCAGTGGCCCTGGCTGCTGTGCATGAAGAAGGCGTTTTCGATCTCGCGAGCGGTCTGCTCGACCAGCTGGCGAATCAGGTGCTGGCTGCGCCGATCATCCGGCGACTTCAGCGCGGACACGTCGACCACCCCCAGCAGTTCGCCCAGCGGGTCGAACACCGGCGCTGCGGTACAGGTCAGGCCGATGAATGCAGCGCGATAGTGATCGCGCTTGTGCACGGTCACCGGCGCCTTGCTGGTCAGCACCGCCGCCACGCCGCAGGTGCCTTCTTCCACTTCCGACCAGCAGGTGCCCAGATACAGGCCGGCCTTGCGGCAGTCAGTGCGGATGCTGCTGTCGACCCGGTAGTCGATGGTGCGGCCCTGGCCGTCGGTCAGCAGCACGCAGTAGTCGGCGCCGCGCACTTGGGCGTGCAGGCGCGCCACGGCGTCGCTGGCGATGCGCAGAAACAGCTCGGCGCGCTCGCGGCATTCGTTGAGCAGGTTTGGCGAAAGGATGCGTGGACCTTGCTGCGAACCAGGGTCGAGGTGATGCAGCTCCATCGAGCGCCGCCACGAATCGAGGATCAGCGCGGGTACCGGCACCTGTGGCTGGCGTTCGGCGTTTTTCAGCACGCGGCTGACACAGTCGACATGGGCTCTGGAGTTCGCGGCGAGCATTCGGGCCTCCGGGTCTCTCGTTCTTGTCTTTATCGAGCCATTAAGCACCCGTGCGAAAGCCGCGACAAGCGCTGCTTGATTGGCGGCGCGGCTGAGACGCGGCGTCTCAGCGTCTCGCGGTCGGCGCTGCTGGCGCGGCACCCGGCGTCTTGCCGGCAAGCCGCCAATGTGCGCTGGACAATAGCTGAAACCGCTCTGCCACAGGGTTTGCAGCGTTCAGATCAAAAGCTGGCACCGGCCTTGCTCTGGCTCTCCTTAAACAATAAAACGAGGTGCGCCATGCGCCAGCCCGGCCCGATCATCGGGATCATTGCCAACCCTGCCTCCGGTCGCGACCTGCGCCGCCTGACGGCCAATGCCGGTTCGTATTCCAGCACCGACAAAGCCTCGGCGATCCAGCGCCTGCTCGCCGCATTTGGCGCCACTGGCATTGCCCAGGTGCTGCTGCCAACCGATATGACCGGCATCGCCGCCGCGGTGCTCAAGGCCAGCACTGGCCCGATGGCCCGTGAGCAGCGCTGGCCGGCGTTGCAGATGCTCGATCTGCCTCTGACGCAAACCGCCGCCGACACCCGCCTCGCGGCTCGCCAGATGGTCGAGCAGGGCGTGGCGATGATCGCTGTGCTGGGCGGCGACGGCACGCACAAGGCGGTCGCCGCCGAAGCCGGCGATACGCCGTTGCTGACCTTGTCGACCGGCACCAACAACGCCTTCCCTGAACTGCGCGAAGCGACCAGCGCGGGCCTCGCCGGTGGCCTGCTGGCCAGCGGGAAGATCCCAGCAGCCATCGGCCTGCGCCGCAACAAGCGGCTGCTGGTGCGGGTGCCGCAACAGCAGCTGTGCGAATGGGCGTTGGTCGAGGTCGCGGTTTCACCTCAACGCTTTGTCGGCGCCCGCGCCTTGAGCCGCAGCGAAGACCTGGCAGAAGTGTTCGCCTGCTTTGCCGAGCCACACGCCATCGGCCTGTCGGCCATCTGCGGGCTGTGGTGCCCGGTTTCACGTCAGGCCGAGCAGGGCGCCTGGGTGCGCCTCGATACCAGCGCCACACAGGTCTTGCTGGCGCCGCTCGCGCCCGGCCTGTTGCAAGGCTGCGGGGTGACCGCCAGTGGCCCGCTGCAGCCGGGCGTGGCGTATCCGCTGAGCCTGCGCAGCGGCACCCTGGCGCTGGATGGCGAGCGTGAAATCGAGTTTGCCGAGCAAGACACCCCAACCATCACCCTCGACCTGCACGGCCCACTTTCGGTCGATGTCGAGGCAGTGCTGGCGCATGCCGCCCGCCACCATCTGCTGGTCGTCCCCCGCGACCAGCGGCACACCCCTGCAACCCTGCGTTGAGACAACCCTGGAGAACAACAAGATGTCCACCCAACTCAGCTCCGAGCAGTTGCTGCATGCCTATGAAGTCATGCGCACCATTCGCGCCTTCGAAGAGCGCCTGCATGTCGAGTTTGCCACCGGCGAGATCCCCGGTTTCGTCCACCTGTATGCCGGCGAAGAAGCCTCGGCGGCCGGGGTCATGGCGCACCTGCGCGATTCCGATTGCATCGCTTCCAATCACCGCG
>Ga0213829_1001122_pt1 | contig 20354 bp, 17 predicted proteins | sample MC6MC0896MG_FD_180665 | JGI IMG/M metagenome (GOLD analysis project Ga0213829, IMG submission 180665) | Enriched soil aggregate microbial communities from Iowa State University, Ames, United States - MC6-MC0896-MG | ecosystem: Environmental > Terrestrial > Soil > Unclassified | place: USA: Iowa...
GACGAGGCATCGGATGGTAAAAAAACAGAAGTAGAAGCAACGTCGCCTTCAGGCAAGCTAGTAATTTACACTGGACGTGACGAAGAAATGGTGCAAAATGTGATCGATCAGTTTAATGAAAAATATCCAGACATTGAAGTAGAATTTCTAACGATGGGTGCTCAACAAATTTTAGAACGTCTTCGTGGAGAGAAAGCCAATCCTCAAGCAGATTTTTGGTGGGGCGGAACCCAATCAGCGCTCATTGTTGGCGCCAATGAAGACTTACTACATGCTTGGCAGCCGAGCTTTATTGACGCTATTGATACTACACACAAAGATGTTGAAGGACGATGGTTCGGCGAGATGCTGTTACCAGAAGTAATTATGATTAATAGTGATTTACTAACAAAAGAAACTGGTCCACAGGACTGGGATGACTTATTAGATCCTAAATGGAAGGATCAAATTTTAATCAGAGGTGTACTGGCGTCAGGCACAATGCGTACTATTTATTCTTCCATGATTGTACGGCAAGATGCAGATTCACCAGATAAAGGCTATGAATGGTTACTAAAATTAGATGCCAATACAAAGGAGTACACACAAGACCCTAATGCCTTGTATTTAAAGCTAACACGTCAAGAAGGCAGTGTCTCCCTATGGAATCTACAAGATATTTTGTTAAAAAAATATACGACAGATTATCCTTTTGATTATATTTATCCTGAAAGTGGAGCACCTATTTTAGTAGACGGTGTAGCAGTTGTAAACAATGCGAAAAACCTAGAAAATGCGAAACTATTTGTAGAGTTTTTATTTGAAAAAGAGATGGTAACACAATTAGCTAATGATTACTATCAAATTCCTACACGTTCTGATATCGACAAAGCCTCCATGCCAGAATGGTATCAGGAATTAGATTTAAAAACATTTGATATTGATTGGCAGCTAATGTCTGACAAAGAAGCCGAATGGATGGAATACTGGGATAACAATATTAAAGGGCGCGGTAAATAGTAGAACGGGTAAAAATTCGGCTTATACAGCGAATTTTTACCTTCCTGTATCATCTAGATTCTTTGTTAGAGAGGAGCTAATGATTGAGAAGTGTCAGAATTGAAAATGTCTCGAAGCAATTTGGTCAAGTGTATGGCGTGAAAGACTTAAATCTTGAAATAAAAGCTGGTGAATTTTTTACCTTTCTCGGTCCTAGCGGCTGTGGCAAAACAACCACTTTAAGGATGCTTGCAGGCTTTTATTACCCTACTAAAGGCAAAATTCTTTTTGATGAGCGAGATGTCACTCGACTTCAGCCCAATAAGCGCAATATCGGCATGGTATTTCAAAATTATGCCCTTTTCCCCCATATGACAGTTGATGAGAATATTGCATTTGGTTTACAAGTTCGAAAATTTTCAAAAGCTGAGATTCAGCACAAGGTTGATCGAATTAGAGGCCAAGTGCATCTTGCTGCTTACGGCAACAGAAAAATAAATGAGCTATCTGGTGGACAGCAGCAACGTGTTGCTTTAGCTAGGGCACTCGTGATAGAGCCAGATATTTTATTGCTTGATGAACCTCTATCCAATCTAGATGCAAAATTGCGTGAGGAAACACGTATTGAAATCAAACGAATCCAATCTGAGCTTGGAGTCACAACGATATACGTTACTCACGATCAAATGGAGGCCATGTCTATGTCGGATCGAATTATGGTCATGGAAAATGGCTATATCAAACAAATTGGTACTCCTCAGGAAATTTATCATCAACCCAAGGATCGTTTTGTGGCAAATTTTATTGGTGAAACTAATTTAATTGAATGCTCAATCCAAGCTATTGATGGGGAAAATGTACAAGTACGAACAGTGAATGGACATAATTTAACTGGGCGAAAGCAACAAAGCTCTCCCTCTTTAACGCATATGATTGGAGACAAAGTATTTATTTCTATTCGTCCAGAATCGATTCAACTTGGAACTGGTGAAAACACATTAACAGGAAAAATTACATTTGTTGAATTCACAGGCATTAGCGTTAATTACATTGTAGATTTTACTGCGTTCTCACTTAAAGTAATGCTTATTAATTCTTATGACCAAATCAAAAAGATCGGTGAAGATATTACAATCCATATGGCACAAGATTCACTATACTTTTTAGGGGAATAGGAGGAAGCCAATATGGAGAAACAGTCTGAAAGTACGTGGACGCGAATTTTTCATGCTAATTGGTTTGTCTATGTTTTAATATCGCCATTATTTTTAGTGTTATTCGCCTATGTGGTTTACCCCTTCTATCAAACTTTCATCCAAAGCTTTGCTGGCGATGAAGCATTCTTGCACTATAAGAAATTTTTTGATATAGCTAGTCCAGCAAATTTAGAGGCCTTGTGGACCAGTATTTATATTTCATTCATCAGTGTTATTTGCTGTGCACTTGTTGGGGTAACAATGGCCTTTTTACTAGAACGCTATAATTTCCCTGGGAGACGGATATTGTCTGTTTTAGTTTTGGTTCCAATGGCACTTCCTCCTCTAGTAGGTGTTTTGTCCTTTTCATTTTTATATGGTGATAGCGGGATTTTCCCACGAATTTTTCAGCATCTATTTGGGTTGGATCACGTTCCTTTTGCCTTGAAGGGAATATGGGGTGTCATCGTTGTTCATACATTCACAATGTATACGTACTTCTATTTGACTGCCTCTGCTGCCATTAAGGGGCTTGATCCTGCTCTTGAAGAGGCAGCTACTAGTCTGGGTGCAGGGCGTATTCGCGTATGGACAAAGGTTATTTTACCAATGCTCACACCTTCTATTGTTGCCTCATCCTTATTGGTGTTTATGATTTCTATGGCTTCTTATACTGCACCTTTGATGTTTGGTGTAGAGCGTACTATGACGATGCAAATTTATTTATCACGTACAAATGGGAATCTTGAGATGGCTGCAACACAGTCGATGATATTATCTTTTGTATCTATCACTTTTTTAATCATTATGCGCTGGTATCAAAATCGCAGAAATTATCAAAATCTAAGTAAGGGAATTAGTGTTCATCGTTCAGAGGTATCCTCAAAAAAGGTAAAAATTATAGCAACAATTGCTTCTTTTGTTGGCACATTAATATTGATACTGCCTATTTTAGTGCTGATATTGATCTCTTTTTCTGTGGATGGCGCTTGGAAAACGCAAATTCTCCCGACCGACTATACAATTGATCATTATATTGCCCTTTTTACCGATGAGCGCACATGGCGGCCTATTTGGAACTCCATTCAAATGGGTGTCATTGCAACACTGGGCAATATCATCTTTGGTGTCGCGGCTGCTTATGCTATGGTGCGCTTAAATTTTAAAGGGAAAACCATGCTCGATATTTTGATAATGGTACCTTGGGCTTTGCCAGGAACAGTTGTTGCTGTTAATTTAATTGCTGCTTTTAGTACAGAAAGTATCTTTAGTTTTAATCAAGTATTGATCGGGACATTTTGGATTTTGCCATTAGCCTACTTTATTCGACATTTACCACTTGTTTTTCGATCAACATCCGCCTCTCTTGTACAGCTAGATCAATCGATTGAAGAGGCATCACGTGGCTTAGGAGCCAACTGGTGGTATACATTTAGACGTATTGTCGTGCCTTTAACATTCACCGGGATTTTAGCAGGGACACTCTTAGCCCTCGTGCAAAGCTTTGGTGAATTTGTTGCATCCATTCTAATTTACAGTACATCCACTATTCCATTGTCTGTAGCGATATTCCAAAAATTATATGCATTTAAATTTGGGACCGCCTGTGCTTATGGTGTCTTACAAATTTGTTTAATTTTAGTTGTCCTTATTATTTCTGAAAAACTATCAAAAGGCAGTGCTGGTACAGCCATTTAGCTGCCAATCTATTAGGGGGCCATGACAATGTTTGAAGATTTTCGCAATAAAACACAGCTGGAAGATGGGATGATATTCCCTTCTAACATCTATCGAAAAATCGTTTTACAGCCAGCTTATGATGAGGCAAAGAAAAATTTTTTAACAATTATGCTACAAATCAATATTGCTCATTTAAAAATGTTAGAAGAACAAGGACTTGTAAAAAAAGATGAAGCAAAGCAAATTGGGATAGCTCTAAAAAAAATTGACTTAAATTATTATCGTTTAGAGGATTACAGTCCCCAATATGAGGATTTATTTTTCCGCATTGAAAATAAATTAATAGAGCTTGCTGGAGATGTTGCTGGAAATCTTCACATTGGCAGAAGCCGAAATGATATGGGTATTGCCATCTATCGAATGACATTAAGAAAAAAATTATTACTATTAATGCGCGAGTTACTAACATTACGTGATGATTTAATCGCTGCTGCAGAGGAACATATCGATACCATTATGATTGGCTACACACATACACAGCAGGCCCAGCCTACAACCTTCGCCCATTATTTAAAGGCCGTGATCGATCAGCTAGAGCGTGATTTTGAACGAATGCAGCATGTCTATAAAACCGTCAATCGTAGCAGTATGGGAGCCGCTGCCTTAACAACGACAGGCTTTAATATTAGTAGAGAACGTATGCGTGATCTACTAGCCTTTGATGATATTATCGAAAATGCATGGGATGCGGTTGCAGGAGCAGATTATATAGCTGAGGCTGCAAGTATTGTACAGCTTGCAGCACTCAATCTTGGCCGTACTTCTCAAGATTTTTTATTATGGGCTACTCAGGAGTTTAATGCGTTTACACTTGCAAGTCCATATGTGCAAATAAGCTCTATTATGCCTCAAAAGCGTAATCCTGTTTCTATAGAACATACACGCTCATTACTATCTGCGGTTGTAGGAGATGCAAGTACAGTATTACAGATGGTACATAATACACCTTTTGGCGATATCGTAGACACTGAGGATGATATGCAGCCTTATTTATGGCGTGCCATTGACCGCTTAATTGGTATTTATAAGTTGTTTGGTTCGCTTGTTGTTACAATGGATGTCAATAAGAAGAAGTTAAAAAATCGCGCTGAAAATAGCTTTGCGAATGTCACTGAGCTAGCTGATACATTAGTCCGTTCAGAGGGAATTTCCTTCCGTCAAGCACATAGTATTGTTAGTAAATGTATTAAGGTTCTACTTGCTCATGGAGAGGAATCATTAGCTAGTCTTACATGGGGACTTGCAAATACACAATCGAAATTGATCACGGGCAAGGAATTAACTATTTCAGAAGAGGATTTCTATAAGACATTAAAACCAGAATCTTTTGTTGGTGTACGAACATTACTAGGTGGACCCGCTCCAGCCACTATGAAAGCTGCCCTTGAACGCTCCAAACTGAATGCCCATGATTTTTATGAATGGATTCGCTTAAAGGAAAATTCCATTATTGAAGCAGAAAAAGAACTAACAGCCTTTCTAGAGGAATGGAATCAATGAAGCAATGGTTATTAATTATTGATGGTGGGGCGACAAAAACAGCATGTGCTGTTGTTCATGCTGAATCTGGTGACATTGAATATTCTATATCCGCTAAAGGCTCTAATTATCAAGCCATTGGTGTTGAATCAGCTACAGCAATCTTACAAGAGCTTTTAGCAAATGTTGAAATATTTTTGCAAAAGTATCCTAATTCTCAAATTGCTGTAGCTACCTTTGCTTTAGCTGGCATTGATTCTCCGAAGGATCATGCAACCGTCGTGGCCATTGTTCAAAATGCTCTTCAGACCACACAGCTACAAATCGATACACTGATTATTGAAAATGATGCGGAGGCCACACTATTAGGTGTGACTGCTGGACAGGCAGGTGCACTACTCATCGCTGGAACAGGAGCTATTGCCTATGCCTTTGATGGGCAACGAATTGTACGTGTAGGGGGTTGGGGACATCGGGCTGGCGATGAGGGAAGTGGGTATTGGTTAGGGCAGGAAGTCGTAAGAGCTATATTTAAAATGGAGGATGGTCGTGGGAAACCAACAATCTTAAAGGAAGCCGTCTTTCAATCTTTAGGTATACAAGATGTTACAGAGCTCGCTGAATGGCTCTTCCGCCCTTCCTATACCAATGCACAACTGGCCAAGATGGGTTCCTTTGTGGCAAAGGCAGTCGAGCAAGAAGATGCTTGTTCCATCGAAATATCTCAACAAGCAGCCCACGAACTAGCTATTCTAGCAAACGCTGTATTGAAAAAAATTAACTATCAGAATACACCATTTACTCTATATTGTAATGGTGGTGCCATCAAACATAATCCACTCATTTTAAAGATGTTTACAGAGGAAATAACCTTCATGTATCCTCAAGTGGACATTACCCTTTGTCAGCATCAGCCTATTACTTATTTAATTGAACGAACAAAAAGGGCATATGACTGTTTATAAGTCATTGCCCTTTTCTTGTTTTTAAAGTGCCAGTCTCTTCAATTCATTCGTCGTAAAATAGAGATACCCATCCTTTATAAATAAATCCTTCGAATCCTCCCTATTTAGTACCTCTTCTCCACTACCATCTGGACGAATCTTTGTTAAATACGCCCCTCGTGAATAATTACTAAAGTAGAGCCAACCATCCGAATAAACGATATATTGTGCACGGGAATTTGTGACACGCTTCGTTTTACCAGTTTTCATATCTAGTACATATAACTTATTGTCATCTGCAATATTACTATAAAACAATTGGTCTCCAACCTGTGCTGGGAAGTCTATATCATGATAATAACTATACAGTGTGCTTGTTGCTTTTGGATAGTCTTCAGCAATCCACGTGTGATCCTTCGCCATTGTACGGTCATCTACTAAAAAGTATTGGTAGCGTATTGCGCCCTTACGATCTGGTACTGGATCATTCCATGTCGTATCGAGATGATACCATTGTCCATCCAGTTTGACTAGATTCCAAGCATGTCCCTCTTGACCTACATAGCCTACGATATATTTTGTTTCAATACCCAATTTTTGAAGCATAGAGTGGGCAAGTAAAGCATATCCCTGACATACTCCCCCGTGCTCGGCAAGAACGGTATAAGCGCTGTGTGGGCTAGAATTCGTTTGTTCTGTATAGGAAGTATTGGCAACAATATAGTCATTGACAGCTCGTACCTTTTCTACATCCGTCATAGATTTTTTACTAATCTTAGCAATAATTTCTTGAACATTCATCTCTACATATGCCGCCTGCTCTGGCGTCATTAAATAGCTCTGTTCTCCAAAAATAGTTGCTTTATTTCGCCCATATTCATATCGAATTGAATGTTTACTTACATGGCCGTAAACATAGTCATCGCGTTTGATAGCATTGTTATAGGCCTCTTCTACAATTTGTTCAATTCGCTGTGTATTCCCTTTATATTGAATTTCAAACTTTGGTGAAAAGCTATTATAATACGCATACATCGCATCAGCCAGTTCCTTGGCATTTGTCACGACTAACTTTGTTTCAGGTTTCTGAATAGGTGGAGCTGTAGGGGCTACCTCCGCTTCATGGACATCTTCTATAGGTAGGGCTGTTTCAATTGAGGCATTATCTGAAAGTCTTGCAGTAACATCTACAATCTTCTCTTTAGTTGAAAGTAGCATAGTTTCTATTTCATCATTATTTGTCCAATCGACCACCTGCTGAACAACAGCCTTACCAGCCGTATAAATAGGATCAATAAAAATAATAATAATGGCAATTATAGCTAATTTCTTCCACAAACTCCTCACCTCCAACCGTCTTCTTTACATTATATACAAAAAAAGCACAAAGAACTCACTTAAGGGTCCATTTGTGCCTGTTAATATTTGTTTGTTGACTTAATTAATTTTAAGTTTATGTTCTTTTGTCTGGACATTATACAGTAAATAATTGTCACTAACCTTTAAATTTGTTACTGGTTGCTTCACTAGCACCTCAGCTTTTAACGTTTTTAAATCTAGCTTTGTCAAATACCCACCGTTACTGTAATCACTATAATATAGGTTTTGATTAGTCCCTGTAATATACAACGCACGTTTATCTAATACCTTTGACTTGCTACCACTAGTCATATCAAGCTTATACAGTTTATCGTTATCTGCAGTATTACTAAAATAAACAATATTATTTAACTGATGTGCGAAATGAACATTAAGCATATAACTGTATTTAGTGCTTGTAGCAGTAGGATAATTTCCTTTAATCCAAGTGTGATCTTTGCTAATTTGATTGTCCGACACTAAAAAATAGTCATAGGACGCCGCACCAACGCGATTTGGCAAAGGATCGTTCCATGTTGTATCCAAATGATACCATTTCCCATCAACCTTTACTAAATTCCAAGCATGTGCCTCATTCCCATTTACAAAACCTACAACATATTTTGTCTCTATCCCAGACTGCTCTAACATAGCATGTGCTGCCAATGCATAACCCTGGCATACAGCTTGTCCTTCAAAAAATAAAGCATAAGCACTATGTGGACTTGCCTTAGTTTTAGTCCCGTACATAGTATTGGATACAATATAATCGTTAATAGCTTTTACTTTTTGGAAATCTGTCATAGAAGGTTTGATAATATTTTTCAATATTAGATTAATCTTTTTTTGTACAGCTACTTCTTGAGTTTGATTTGTCAGGTACTTCATTTTATACGTTACATTCCCTAGAGAATCTGCGGAAACCATGGTACTTTCTATATGTCCACTTGCATAAACGGCTTGTTGCTTAGCTTTTTCAAGTGCGTCCATCATTTCTTTTTTGAGGTCGCCTATTTTGCCTGTATACGTAATTTTTATATCGGTCTCAAAGTTTTGTATTTGCTTTGCAAGTTCTTCTGTTAATTGATCCCAATTTGCTACTGTTGAGTTAGCAACCATAGGATAAATTTGGGAGGTATTTTCTGTTTGTTTTGCATAGACTGCAGTTGGACTTAATATCAATAAAGCCGCACCACATAACAATAATTTTTTCATCACTCATCACCTTCCCTTTGATTCTTTCTTCACTATTTAGCATAGCAAAGAATGTACCTACTAAGCTATCATACAAGTTCACTAACTAAGACTTTTAACTAAAAATATATTAAATTTTATATAATATAAAATACCTAATAATAAAATATAATTAGCGAATATAACTATTTTTTTGCAAAATAATAAAACTCACCTAATTAATAGTGAGTTTTATTTCGATTTAGATTCTGTAATTGTTCAGAGTTTAGAAAATTATCTACTTTTCACCACTAAATTAACTGCTTCCTGAATGGCTTCGTTCATTTTTTCGCCATCCCCTTCAGCATTCTGTACACATTCCAATAGGTTTGTACTAACAATAACCCCAACTGTACGGTCTACAGCAGAGCGTACTGCTGATAATTGCGTAATGACTGCCTTACAGTCTTTTTCCTCCTCCATCATTTTCAAAATGCCACGTAGCTGTCCTTCCATCCGTTTCACACGATTTTTCACTTGATCTGAATATTCCATATACATTGCTCCTTCTCTTATACTCGCTACGCTCTAATGAGTGATCGTTATTCTTTATCCTAGCTCATTATTTTAAATTTAAACCTAGCCATTACTATTCCTTGGCTTTAGATAATTTATGAGCATTCTCGTAATAATGGTACCAGCGTTTGTTATTTCATCGTACTGAATTATTGAATTCTTCTTTATACGTAATTGCCCAATTTCAACTTCGAAAACTGGACACTTTCTTTTAAGTGCAGCAACTAACATGTTTGTATCATAATCATAGCGTTCACCTTTTACTTTCATTAACCAAGGCAACTCATTGATGGAAATATAACGTAAACCTGTTTGTGTATCCATTAATTTCTTATGATACAGTATCTCGAAAAATAAGCTTGTTGCACGATTTCCCCAGTAAGAAAGAAATGTACTATCAGTTGAACGAAAGTTACGTACACCTAGCACAATCCCTTCAGAAAACACCTTTGTCATCGTTAAAACAAGCTTCACATCTTGTAAAGTATGTTGCCCATGGGCCCCAACTGTAAGGATACCATGGCACCTCGATTGTTGTTCTCGTATATATGCAAAGGCGGTCTTAAGTGCGCCACCCTTACCGATATTGCAATCATGCTGTAGTACTTGGCAGCGTTCAATTTTATCTAGGTTTTCAAAAATATCTTTATATTTTTGATCACTCCCATCATTGACAATGATGATTTGTGTAATAGTTGTTGCTAACAATTGATGTACATAGGTAATGAGTGATTGTTGTGGATTATATGCTGGTATAATAGCTGCAATATTTTTCATTTCGATCCCCCACCTAAAGGCTGACAGGTTCTCCGTAGCTACGAATCTCCCTTATATCAAATAGTATCATGTAACAGCAACAATTCAACTGATGAATCCCATTAAAACATATCAATAATATCGATTTTTCTCCGATATATGAACAAAGAGATGAAGAGGCGCTTTGTAAAAAGGTGGAATAGGAAATTGCTTGCAACGACGCCGAGGTAATTAACTGAAAGAGGTGAGTACTTTCGTCATGCATTATGAAAATCTTGAAGAACAATGTCAAAAATTAAGACAGCTGTCCTTCACAATATTAGCTAAAAATTTACAGGATGCTAGTTTGCTCGCCATTTCAACCCCAGCAGAATCCTTACAGAAGTCACTTCTTGTATTAGAGGAAATTTTATATGAGATTTATCGCTTGGAAATGCATACCGAACCCAAACTCAAAAATGTCCGAATACTATTAAATAATCGAAGTTTTGTGGCGCAAATTCATCCTCGTCGGATTTATTTATTGATGAATCTAATTCATAAAATGACAAGCCATACTAGTAATGACATTGTAGAAGCCAAAGGAGCTAAAATTGTTTTAGACTATCTTAGCGATATTGTCGAATGGTTTATGAAGCGCTATGATCGTAGTTTCAAGTCGAACCGCCTGTCTTCTCATGTCACAGAACTTCCTTCTATATTTGATAAAAATATACTTCAGCATGAGCAGTCACGAGAGGCTTACGAACATGCTGTCAAATGGTTTGAAGTAGCTGCCCAGAACGGAGATGCAAGTGCTCAATATAACTTAGGTGCTCTTTACAATCATGGTCGAGGGGTGGAAAGGGACTATAGGCTTGCAAAAATATGGTATGAACGAGCTGCCGCACAAAATGACGCAAATGCTCACTATAGCCTCGGTGTACTTTATCATCTAGGCCAAGGTGTTATACAGGATTATCTAGAGGCTGCACGACATTACCAAATAGCTGCTGATTTAGAGAATGCTGACGCCCAATACAATTTAGGTGTACTCTATAATCAAGGCTTAGGCCTATCTCAAAATTTTAACGAAGCTGCCAAGTGGTATACCTTAGCAGCCAATCAAGGTAATACAAGTGCCCAAAACAATCTAGGCTTCCTTTATCATAATGGCACGGGTGTGGAGCAAAGCTATGATAAAGCCGTTGCTTATTTCAAAATGGCTGCCTTAACTGGAGATGCAAGTGCTCAATACAATCTCGGCTATATGCATCTAAAAGGGCGTGGTATTCCCCAAAACCAAGAAGAAGCGGCAAAATGGTTTCATATGGCTGCTTTACAGGACCATGTGAACGCAGAGTTTCAACTGGCCATGCTCTATAATACTGGGCAAGGAATGATAGAAGATCATATAGAAGCTTTAAAATGGTTCAAGCTAGCGGCACATAAAGGACATTTAAATGCTCAATACTGTCTTGGCCTGCTGTATGAAAAAGAACAGAATCTTGTGTCAGCAGAAAAGTGGCTACTGCTAGCTGCTGACAATGGCCATATCAGCGCTGGCTTCGAGCTAGGACGTCTATATGTATATCAGCTTCAAGATCCAGCCAAAGCAATGTCATATTTTAGGTCAGCGGCAGAAAAAGGCTATGCAGATGCTCAGTATGAGCTTGGCCTATTACTGACATCTGGAAATGGTGTTCCTATAAATTATAAGGAGGCCGTGAAATGGTGGCGAGCAGCAACCGATCAATCACATATTCAAGCTGAATATCAATTAGGTCTACTATATGAACAGGGATTAGGGGTAGCCTTAAATCTTGAGGAGGCGCGCAGATGTTATCGCCTTGCAGCCATTCAAGGCCATGCAGGTGCGCAGTATCAACTCGGCAATTTATTTGATAAAGGTAAAGGGGTAGAGCAGGATTACACAGAGGCAGCTAAATGGATTGAACAGGCTGCGTCACAAGGACATATGAAAGCACAATACCAATTAGCCCAAATGCACATTCATGGACAGGGCGTACCAAAGGACTTTGCAAAGGCAGCCCAGCTTTATCGACTATCTGCTAATCAAGGGCATCAAAAAGCCCAATTCCAGCTTGGTATGCTCTACAAAAAAGGGCATGGTGTTGCACAAGACTATCAAGAGGCGACAAGATGGCTGAAAAAGTCACTTGAAGAAATTAAATAAATATTTTAAAACCTACCGCATCACGAATGACACGGTAGGTTTTATTAAAGACTGCTAATATCCTTTTGTTGTTGAATCATAAATGTTACAACAATAAATAAAGCAAAGCTAATTAATAGCGTAGTTCCTCCTACAATAAAGAAGACTAATGTAAAAGTGCTACCAAAATTAAATGGATTTATATTGTAAAACCACATGCCTAACGTTAAGCCCAGAACACCCACAATAGCTGTCCAACCATGAATGGTTACTAATTTTTGTGATTTCACTTTGAAGGCCCGATAAAAAATACCCCAGGCAAACATACTAAGCCAGCCAACAAGTAAAATATGTGCATGTATCGGTCTATATTCATAGCTACCTGATCCCGACATATGTGAACCTAAATACGTGCCGATTAAAGCAAAAATTGCCGCTAATCGAATAAGGCGTATGCTCCACTTTTGTTCCATACGATAACTCCCCCTAGTTGTGTTTCAACTAAGTAGCAGTTTATCGTGTGAACATGAACTTTATATGAACTCCTTATGACAAAATTGGTAGATGGATATAAACCTTTGTGCCCGCATGCATCGTACTTTGCATCTGTATGGTCCCTCCATGTAGCTCAACAATTTGTTTGACAATCGCTAAGCCTAGCCCTGTCCCTTGCTTGGTTCTAGACGCATCGGCGCGATAAAAACGGTCATATGCTTTTGCTAATTGATCCTCAGTCATTCCTATCCCACTGTCCTCAACAAGAATTTCAAGTGAGGCAGATCTTTTTTGTAAATGTAGATGTATTTGCCCACCCTCTACATTATATTTAATGGCATTTGTCAGTAAATTATCCCATACATTTTGTAAAAGCCCTGCATCGCCATCAAAAATAATTTGCTCAAGCTTATATGATATTTGAAGCTGTGACTCTTCCATTTGCCAACGATACTTTCGTACGGTTTCCTTTAACTGTTCATCTAAACGATAAGACTCTCGTTTTACAATTCTTGTCGATTGGTCAAGGGAAGTTAATAATAATAATTGCTTGGTTAATATAGATAGGCGTTTTGTTTCTAGCTCTATGATTGCTGCATATTCCTGTCTTTCCTGTTCAGTAAGGGAAGGATTTTTCAGTAAATCTACATACCCTTGAATATTTAATAAAGGCGACTGAAAATCATGTGATACATTACTAATAAATTCCTTCCGTGTACGATCATTTTCCTGTAATCTCTCGGTCATCCTATTAAAGCTTGATGCTAATTGACCAATTTCATCTGCACGATCAATATCTAGAACTGTATCAAATTTTTCATGCGCTAGCTGTTGAGTGGCTGCTGTTAACTTCGTAATGGGGCGAATTAATGCTTTAGCAAATAGTAGCATGGCAAGAAGACTCAGTACTGTCATAACCAACATTAATCCTGCAAGTATTGTATGCACCTCAGAAAACAATAAACGAATATCTGGTCTTATGAATAGTGCATAGGACTTGCTTTCATAGGTAAATGGCACACCAATTGTATTATTCAGTTCGTTAGCAAAAAATCCTGTTACAAAGGTTTCTTTAGGAAAATCTCGCATACCATGATAGGTTTGCCCATTTAAAACATGCTCCACAACAGATGTTGACAATGTTTTATCACGATATGGACCGCCAAAAAAATGCCCCTCCTCACCAGTTGTCACATATATTTGATAGCCGATTTCACCCAAGGTTGTTAGATAGCTATTTAAATCTTCTGGTTTGTTTGTCTCAATATAATGCACAATATCCTGTGCTATGCTAACATTTTTCGCATCATTTTTTTCTTTTACAACTTGATGGTAATAGGTATTCGTTACCAAAAAGCCCATACATAAGCTTCCGATCATTACTAGCATTGTTGTTACAACAAATTTACTATATAACGTTTTCATGTTGTTTCCTCTAGCTTATAGCCAACACCTCTTACTGTTGTAATTTCAACAGCCGTGTCATATCGGTTTAATCTTTCACGAATCCGCTTCACATGCGTATTTAACGTTTGCTCATCTCCATCATAGTCATAGCCCCATACTTGTTCCATAATATAGCTACGAGTAAATACTTGATGGGGGCGTGATGCTAACAAAGCCAGTAATTCAAATTCCTTTAAAGGTAATATAAGTGTATTTTCCCCTATTACAACCTCAAAGCTTCGTCGGTCAATTACTAGTTTACCTGCTTGAATGGTTACTTGATTTTTTTTATCAAATCTCCTCAAAATTGCAGCTATACGAAATAATAATTCCTTTGGTTCAAAGGGCTTTACAACATAATCGTCAGATCCTGCTAAAAAGCCACGTTCTTTATCCTCTAGCTCACCTTTTGCTGTTAATAATAAAACAGGAATATCATAATCTTGAGTTAAATACTCTGTTAGTGTAAAACCATCCATTCCTGGCATCATCACATCGACAACAGCTAAATCAGGCAGATTCCCTTCGAGTAAGGCTAGTGCCTGCTTTGCATTTTCAGCAAGTAGCACTTGGTAGCCTTCCTTTGTAAGATAAATATTGACTAGCTGTAAAATATGAACGTCATCATCGACAACAAGGATCTTCATCTGCCCACCTCCAGTTAATAAGAAAAAATCCGATCATATAGAACGAATTTTTTCATCACAAATTACTATTATTTTATAACGAAAATATAGAAATCAACAGCAATAAGACAAAAGGTAAACCAATCACAATATAGCCTCTAGGATTGGCAAGGTTCATGGTCCATCCTACCCCGAAGCGTTTCTCCACAAAAACGGATGGGTCTTGTCGATTCATATAAATTAAGCCGCCCTTCCAATAACGATCCTCATCCACGTCCATTACCTTGGAATCTATATTTGCTTCATAGCGTACTTTATGTTTATATTTTTTCACCACATATATCAGTAATGAACCCAGCAAAACAACTAAGAACAAAATAAATACTGGTAATAGCTTATAGCCTACTGTCATAGAAGGATAGATGTTGCTTAATTGTAAAATTGTTAATAAAGCTGTTAATGCAGAACTTATCAGTAGTATTTGCCAACTCATGTATTTTCGTGTTTTTAGCTGATCCTCCAACGATTCCTCTTTGCGATTTACAGCTAATTTAATTGCAGAACGTTTAATGGAGTCGGTAATTCCCCACATCATACATTGCATCATTAGCATTACCAGTGGCAGTGAAATAGCCGTAAAATAGGTCTTGTTTCTCCAGGCATCGGCTTCACCACTCGGCCCCCAATGTACTGCTATATCATTTGGCATGAGATCGTAATGAAGGTATGTGTAAATGATCAAAAATACGGATATTCCTAATGGTACAGCAAAAAAAGACCAAGGAAGCATTTCATCACGGCTTCTTGCAGTTAAATCCACTGCCCGTACTTGTTTAATATTTGCACCCCACTGCTCTTGTTTTTTCAACTTCGATACCTTTTGATGATTTATCCAATACAACGCCATACTTACTGTAAGCATACTAAACAAACAGCTTAATAAAACAATACTTTGAATAGCTTCAGAAGGAGCAAATTGATTGTAACTTATAATCATGATGATTAGAAAAACTATCCCTGTTCCCCCTACGAACCGCACATACTGTTTTTTCAACTGAGCTAAGATGGGATGCTTAATAATTTGATCAGGCACTGTGACTCCAAAAACGATAGTCTCTCTTACAATATAGGGAACGACTATTTGCAAAGCTAATGTCATGATGTAAATGGTTATAAAAACGCCAAGTAGCATTTTGCTACACTCCCTCTGCTGGAATTTGCAAATCAGCAAATACTTTTTTCATCATGTGCTCAATTTGTTCAGCTGTTGCGCCGAGCACCATCCCTTCTGCCACAACAGGTTTCAAATTCTTTTCGATTTGTCGAAGTTGCTCAGGTGATAAAGCTCTCGCCTCTGCTGAACTTATAATAGCTCCAGACTTTGGCCGAATGGTAATAATCCCTTTCGCCTCTAATTCATGATAACTCTTATTAACAGTATGCATATTAACACCTAAATCGGCAGCTAAACTCCGCACAGACGGCAAAGTATCACCTGGCTTCATTTCTCCTCTAGCAATTCCTTCAATAATTTGACGTGTTAACTGCTCATAAATAGGTACGTCTGATTGAAATTCTATTTGAATAAACATGTTTATCAGCTCCATATTTGTTATACAACTAATATAACAAATTTCTCTCCACCTTGCATGAGATTCAAATGTTTAAATAGGGGAATTTTTTATGGTTTCAATAAATCTTTGCACAAGTAAATTCTGCTTCTCATTATTCCTTGTACAAATTGCAATTTTATGTTTAATGGCATGTATATCCTTCACATAAACTCTCGCCAATTGCCCACTCTCTACATACTCTCTAACCGCAAGAGAAGAAATAAAATTTGCACCATAGCCCGCCATGACTGAGCGAATGGTTTCATGAATACCATTAAATTGGAGTGCGATATTTGGTGGTCTCACTTGGTATGTTTGACATAATGAGAAAAGATGCTCCCTCATCGAACTACCTACTTCTCTCATAATAAAAGGCTCCTGAAACATTTCAACTAATGTAATAGACTGATGTGCATAGCGATGATTTGGCGATACTACAAACCATAATTCATCCTCATATAATTCCTCCCACTCTATTTCCTTAGGTCTTTCAGACATTCCCCCACCGTAAATAGCCATATCCGCTTTATAGTTTATTAACTGTTCAAAGGCATCCTTTGTGTTGGTTGTTGTAATCATTAAATTCGCCTGTTCATTAGCAGCCTTGAAAGTAGCCGCCCATTTAGGAATTAAAAAATTAGCAGGTAAGAAAGTTGCAACAATGTGTAAATTCCCAGTTCTTGCAAGTCGATAATCTTCTATAAATGTTTCAATATGTTGCTCAAGAGCAATAAGATTTTGAGCTTTTTCTGCTAGTGTCACACCGAATTCAGTAAGTACTACACCACGTCCCTGTTGTTGAAATAGCTGGACTCCAATTTCATGTTCAAAACGTTTGATTTGACTTGAAACTGCAGGTTGACTTATGCATAGCATTTCTGCAGCTTTTGTAAAACTGCCTGTAACCGCAACTTGATAAAACAATTTTAAGCCATGACTATTCATGATTTAACCTCAATTCATAATCTTTAGTTATGTATTAATAATAATAATATATTTTTATTATGATTCATTCTATCATACACTTTTATTGGCAAGCTTGCACTTTAAAGCATAATGAAATGAGGACTGTATAATGACAGAATTAAATGTTTGGCAATACGTAGATGACTATTTCATGACTAAGCTCCTTCCAGAAAACGAACATCTTAATACTGCACTACAGGCTAATAAAGCTGCAGGTATTCCAGAGATTGATGTATCTCCTACTCAAGGGAGACTATTATATTTACTCGCAAAAATGAAAAGTGCGGTAAATATTTTAGAGATCGGCACACTTGGAGGCTATAGCAGTATTTGTTTAGCCCAAGCTCTTCCTCAGGCAGGAAAAGTTGTGACATTAGAAATTAATGAAGAGTACGCCAAAGTTGCCAAGCAAAATATAGAGAATGCAGGGTATGGACCAAAGGTTGAGGTCATTGTAGGAAATGCCTTAGATACATTACCAAATTTAAAAAATGCTGGACTATTATTTGACTTTATCTTTATTGATGCTGATAAACCTAATAACCCCGCTTACTTGAGGTGGGCGTTAAAATTAGCAAACTCTGGCGCTCTTATCATTGCAGATAATGTTGTACGTAATGGTGAGGTAACTAATGAAAATAGTGAGGATGAACGTGTTAGAGGCGTACAAGAATTTATGGATTTAGTAAAAGCAAACCCAAGAATTGAAGCAACGGCTATACAAACAGTGGGTGTCAAAGGGTATGACGGCTTTGTACTAGCCGTAGTAAATTAGCATAGAAAAACCGCGTAACTAAAAAAGCAGTTACGCGGATGTACTATATAAAAGATGCCTTACTGCTCCCCATCTAAGCTAGTAAGACATCTTTACCCCTTAAAATCTCTTAACTTTTATTTATAGACCCCTTTTAATTCAATTGTGCTCATCTCTTTAAACGGGGGAACAGACCCCGTCACGTTATGTTAGTGGAATAGGCTGGATTGTACTCGAGTGCAATCCTTAGATAGTTATTAGGAAAGTTTGATATGTTGGATAGTAGACTTGTATTTTACGCTAATTTTTCATACCCTGGAAGTGTCAAGAATTCCGCAAATTCATCTTGTTCAATTAAGGATTTAAACAGTTCAGCCGCTTCTTCATAGCGACCACTGTTATAAGCTTGTTCCCCAACAGCCTCTTTAATTTTCACAAGTTCTTCTTCCAATATTTCTAAAACAAATGCTAGTGTAATACCACGTCCATCATCTAAGATTCCTTTCGGATGACGGATCCATTGCCATACTTGTGTACGAGAGATTTCTGCTGTTGCAGCATCCTCCATCAAGTTATTAATTGGTGCAGCTCCGTTACCTCGAAGCCATGAAGCAATATATTGTACACCAACACTACAGTTAATACGTAGACCTTCAATTGTTATTGTTCCTTCTGGTACAGCTACTAAATCTTCGGCAGATACTTGTACATCCTCACGCTTTTTATGAATTTGGTTAGGCGTTGTCATAATTGCATCAAATTGCTCCATCGCTGTTGCAACCATACCAGGATGTGCTACCCATGTACCGTCGTGCCCCTCTGTTGCCTCACGACGTTTATCTTCTGCCACCTTTGCAAATGCCACTGCATTCGCCTCATCGTCATTTTTAACTGGAATTTGAGCTGCCATTCCGCCCATTGCTGGTGCATTTCGCTTGTGACATGTTTGAATACATAAAGATGTATAGGCTTTCATAAAAGGTACTGTCATCGTTACTTGCCCACGGTCTGGCAAAATAACATCAGCTTGATTGCGTAGACGCTTAATATAGCTGAAAATATAATCCCAACGACCGCAATTCAAACCAGCTGAATGTTCACGTAGCTCATATAAAATTTCATCCATCTCAAACGCTGCTAAAATCGTTTCGATTAATACAGTAGCTTTTATTGTCCCCTGTGGAATACCAATATAATCTTGAGCAAACACAAAGACATCATTCCATAGTCGAGCCTCTAAATGACTTTCAAGTTTTGGTAGATAGAAATATGGCCCTGTACCTTGTGCAAGTGCGTTTTTGGCATTGTGGAATAGATATAAACCGAAGTCAAAGAAACTGCCAGAAATCGGCTCTCCATCCACCAGGACATGCTTCTCAAGCAAGTGTAGACCTCGTGGACGAACTAACAGCACTGCTGTCTCATCATTTAATTTATATGTTTTACCATTGGATTCTTGTGTAAACTCAATCGTCTTATTAATAGCATCACGCATATTAATTTGACCGCCAATCATATTTTCCCATGTCGGAGAAGATGCATCTTCAAAGCATGCCATGAACATTTTTGCTCCAGAATTTAACGCATTAATAACCATTTTCCGATCAACTGGCCCTGTAATTTCAACACGGCGATCTTGTAAGTCGTTTGGAAGTGGTGCGATTACCCAATCACCTTCCCGAATATGCTTTGTCTCTGGTAGGAAATCCAGCTTCTCTCCCGCATTAAGTCGTTTTTGGCGTTCTTGTCGAGCCTCCAACAGCTCCTTGCGACGAGCATCAAATTTTTCGTGCAGAGCAAGAACAAATTCAAGAGCTTCAGGTGTCAAAATTTCATTAGTTTGCTCATTTTGTTCTCCAACAATTTTAAGCTTACCTGTCGTTGCTTGTTCCATTAGCTGTTTACCCACCTTTGCCATTTTAGTTTCGTCATCCTCCGCTTTAGGAGGAGCGGAGGAGACTATTCTATGATTATGAATTTAGGAAAACACGTATTTAAACTACGACTTATACAAACTGTTCTGTTTCAGTAGAACCTGCCATTGCTGTTGTAGAAGAAGTACCACCAGAGATAACTTGAGAGATTTCATCAAAGTATC